>ERZ795030.99-NODE-99-length-132026-cov-20.128210_pt1 | contig 132026 bp, 127 predicted proteins | sample MGYA00375122_ERZ795030 | MGnify/ENA primary metagenome ERZ795030 (study PRJEB30165, sample SAMN05720146) | activated sludge metagenome | isolation source: anaerobic digester from wastewater treatment plant | place: Japan | collected 2015-04-20 ... | reverse complement strand
GGGTATTCATGGGAAAGGGGAAATAAACTCAATTTATAAGGCTTTTTGAATTTGATGCCAAATATCCAATAAAAAATCACTTTAATATGCCGATATTTTCATGCTTTATGATCTCATTATAATTTTTGTAACCTAAAATAGATTCTATCTCGTCAGTGTTTTTACCCTTTATTTTATTTAGTTCCTTGTCTGTGTAGTTTGTTATACCCTTGGCAAAGATCCCTTCACCTGACTCTATTGCCACGATATCCCCAACATCAAAGTTCCCTTCGATGTCAATGACCCCCCGCGGAAGGAGACTTTTGTGGTCAAGAAGCGCATTCTTGGCTCCTGTATCCACTATTATTTTTCCTTTTGGTTTTGCCAATGTGATCCATCTTATTTTGTTACCTTCAATGTTCTTTTTTGGAAGGAAAAGAGTCCCAATTTCCTCTCCATTCATGACTTTTGAGATAAGGTCTTTTTCTTCACTTGAAGCAATGACCATGTAGCAGCCTGACTTTTGGGCTATCTTCGCAGCCTCTAGCTTTGTTTTCATCCCCCCGGTGCCTTTTTCACTTGCACTGCCACCAAAGCTTTCAATCTCTGGAGTTATTTCTTCTACTACTGGGATTTTTATTGCATCTTTTGCCTTCTTTGGATTTTTGGTGTACAAACCATCTATATCGGTCATTAATATTAATAGATCAGCTTCGACCTTGCTTGATACCATTGCCGATAGCGTGTCATTATCCCCAAATGTTTCCCCGATCTCATGGACACATACTGGGTCGTTTTCATTTATGATTGGTATGACCCCTAGCTCTAAAAGGGATGACATGCTGTTCCTAAGGTTTAGATACGTTTTTCTGTCTGAAAACGCATCATAAGTTAGAAGTATCTGGGCAACTTTAAGCCCATGCTTTTCAAAAACATTGCTCCACTCATGCATAAGCAGGCTCTGACCAACTGCAGCTGTTGCCTGTTTCAAGGGGATTGATTGCGGGCGCTCTTTAAAATCCAGGATCTCACAGCCAATTCCTACTGCCCCAGAGGAAACTAGTATCACATCCTTTCCTTTTGATTTTAGCTTCGATACCTCTCTTGCGATATCATTTGCGAACTCTCTATTGAACTTCCCGTCCTTTGTGATGAGGCTTGAGGTGCCTATCTTCACAACTATTTTTTTTATGTCCTTGAAAAGTTCTTTTCTATCATTCATTTCAATCATCCCTCGCTTGACCTATAGTTTTTTATGAGTATATGGCTTTGCATTCTTTCCATAATCTGAAACTTTATGGCCGTTTCCTATTAGTTTGTACTTATAGATTAGCATCCCTTCCATACCTGTCGGGCCTCTTGCGTGAATCTTCCCTGTGGATATGCCTATCTCAGCACCCTTGCCATACCTGAAACCATCTGCAAATCGTGTCGAGGCGTTTAGCATGACTGATGATGAGTCAACGAAGTTTAGGAAATACTCCCCCGCTTTTTTATCACTTGTTATTATGGCATCTGTGTGATGGGATCCGTATTTGTTTATGTGATCTAGAGCTTCTTCAATTGACCTAACAACTTTAATTGATATTATCAAATCATTGTACTCTGTTGACCAATCCTTTTCTTTTGCCTTTTTTACTTTGAGGTCCTTTAGTATTTCATAGCTAGTAAGACAGCACCTCATTTCAACCTTGGCTTCCTTGTACATCTTTCCGATTTTAGGGAGGAATTTCTTAGCCGATTTTTCATGAACTAGTAGAGTTTCAATGGCATTGCACACTGCAGGGTATTGCACCTTGGCATCAAAGCACACATCCAATGCCTTTTTCTCATCATAGCTTTTATCAACATAAGCATGGCATATCCCGTCAGAGTGCCCCAAAACCGGGATTTTTGTGTTTGATTGGACAAATCTAACAAACTCGTTTGAGCCTCTTGGTATTATGAGGTCTATGTACTTATCAAGCTTTAACATCCCTGTAACATCTTCCCTTCTCTCAAGGAGCTGAAACGCCTCCTTTGGTATGGACTTGTTCTTAATTGAGTCTCTTAGGATTTCAAAGATGGCTTTGTTCGTGTTAAGCGATTCTTTCCCTCCTTTTAATAAGATTCCATTGCCGCTTTTTAGCGCAAGTGACATTATTTGGGGAATGACATCAGGCCTAGACTCAAACACCATTCCGATTACCCCAATAGGCACAGCTATTTGATAAAGCTCTAGCCCAGAGTCAAGCTCGATAGCGCTAATAGTCTTCCCCACAGGGTCTTCCAGCTTTATGACATCCCTGATACCCGAAATCATTTCATCAATCTTTGAATCCGTGACCTCTAGCCTTTTTACTAGGGAGTCAGTTAGCTCCCCCTTTTGAAGGAGCTTTTTTGCACCCAAAATATCCAACTTGTTAGCTTCAAGTATCTTTTTTCTGTTTTTATCAAGTGACTTAGCCATGTTTTCTAGCGTTTCATTTTTATCCCGTGTTTTGGCGTTGGATAGGATAATAAATCCGCTTTTAGCCAAAATTGCTTTATCCTTAACACTTTCCATAGACTTCACCCAACTCTTTTGATCTCTCTGTCGCTTTCTTTACAGCCTCTATAACACCTTTATCAAATGAATGTTTTTCTAATTCTATCAATCCCTTTTCGGTAGTGCCGCCTGGCGTCTTTACCATATTAATCAGCTCATCAAACTCTTTTTCCGTTTCCTTTGCCATAAGGGATGCGCCGTATAAGGTCTCAATAGCAAGTTTTTTTGAGACATCTTCTTTTAGCCCTGCCTTTACCCCGCCTTCTGTTAAAGCCTTTAGAAATAAAAACACATAAGCAGGACCGGAGCCTGATAGCCCTGTAACAGCATCCATCTGTTTCTCATCAACTTTTATAACTGAGCCAAGACTTCCAAATATTTTCTTGAAATCTTCTTCGTTTTTTCTTGTTACGTGCTTACCGATTGAATAACAGGAAGGTGAATACCCAATTGAGAGGGTGATGTTTGGCATGACGCGTATTACAGCCGTTTCTATAGCAATTGACTCAATAAATTTTATGGGGACTCCAGCTGCAACTGAGATAATAAGCTTCTCTTTTAGATCCATGTCCTTTGCACTTTCTAAGACGGGAGCAATTAAATTTGGCTTTACTGCAAGGACTATGACTTTGGAAGAAGAAAAAACCTCTTTGTTGTCCTGTGATGTCACTATATCGTACTTGGACTTAATTGGATTTAGAATACTTTCTGATACATCGCTTAATATTATATCTTCTCCTTTGAAGGCATTTTTCTCAACTAAACCTTTTATTATTCCGCTGCCTATTTTTCCAGCGCCTATAATCCCTATTTCAAACATATTGATTTTTTATATCCCAATCATTTAAAACTTTACGTTGAAAACTTTATAAATGAATTTTATAAGAATGTTTTATGATTGAAGCCACTTTTTATTTGGAATCCCAGAGCAACTCCAAAGAGGCACTTGAGATATCCGTAAAGAAACTCCTGGAGGAGGTTAAATCCTTAAAGAATGTCAAGATAACAAGGGAGACGTTTCATGAGATACTGGAAGAAGAGGATGAGATGGGGAGGATTTTTTTCTCTTCTGTTGTTGAAGTTGACATAAAGACTGATTTTAGGGAGTATATCAACCTCTGCATGAGGCTTGTGCCATCCATGATTGAGATGATTGATAGCGATGTTAAAATAAAAGGCAAGGAGCTTTTGGAGATATTTGGGGATGTTTCTTCAACTGTTAACAAACTCTGCAAGAAATACAATCTTTCAATTTACCGGGTAGGCGAGGGGGAAGGGATTAAGCAGGGCGAGATAGGTATTGAGGAGGAGGACATAGAGGATGCCATTAGTGAAGGTGGTGTTCTTTTCAAATTTGTTGTAGAGGCAAAGGCAAAGAATGAGAAGTTTGCAATGGAAAAGACAAAGGAGCTAGTAAACGATTCTGGCGGGCTGATTAACAGGATGGTAGCAAAAAAAGTTGGCGAGGGGGAGGCTTGGGAAGGTGTAGTGGGCATGGATGCCCTTTTCTTTGATATTGAAACGCTCTTTGATGTTGTGATTAAATTCTCTCCTGTTGCCATGAGTATAGTAGACCCAGAAGTTTTACATCTTAACATGGCGGAGCTTCAAAATATTGGGATTGACATAGCAGGCATAATACAGCAGCTTACATTTGATGTGATCACCAGGGGAATGAGGGGCGCACAGGGGAGCTTTAGGGCCACACAAGCCTAATTTTGATTTTTAACTATCACTTTTTTAAACAAAAGATTTATAAATAGCCACACTCTAAATATTATTGTACCCTTTTAGAGAAATTAAATTAAAACCTATAAACGGTGAAAATATATGAAATTAAGAACAATAGGAGCAGTCCTTGTAGGGGCTGCAATGATTGGAGCTACTGTAGCAGGCGCAGCCGCAGCAGCAACAGCTCCAGCTAAATCATGGTTTATTGACCCAGCAACGGGCCAGCCAAACGTAACAGTAGTAGTCGGAGCTCAAGCAAACGCATCTGACGTAGTTTCTGCATCATTAATTGCAGCAGCAGTCGGTAACATGGCAACTGTCGAAGAGACAGCATCTGTACCTGTAACTGCAACTGCACAGTGGGAAAAAGTCGGAGCATACAACTATGCTTACACTGACAGAAGAGCAGAATACGCCTTTAAGAATTGTGCAGGTATAGCAACCGCAAAAAGAGCAACATGGTACACAGATTTTGATTTACTATCTCAAATGTTCTGGGAAACTTCTGAAGATAATTTCCCAAATGCAGATTACAGAACATATGTCCAAATAGCCACACCTGCAGATTACAGGGTTGGCGGTCAACAGGTTACAAAAGGACTTTCAACACTATGGTTTTCAAACAGTGCAAAGGATTGGGATGCAAACGACAGATTATACAAATTTAGAGTATTAGCATCAACTGGAAACACAGTTGGCTATGAACTTGTAAATGTACAATTCGCCAACTCTCCAACAGCACCCATAGCGAGGACATTACCCGCATATGCTGGAGGAAGCTATGACAACGGAAATGGAAAATGGGACTTTGAATATGCATTCTTTACAACAAAAGCTTGGGTTGATGTCAACACGGGCAACGCATTTGATTTAAAATGTGATTACAACTTTGGTGGAACAGGTACCGCAATGGAAGCACACGAAGAAATTCAGTTAATCGTTACAGACAAGCTATGCAACGAAGGATGCAGAGCAGAAGCCACAGTCAAATTTGCAGGGGACAGAGGTATTGAATCAGGTATAGTTTACAGAACAACTGAAATTAGATACCCATTACTTGAAAATGGCCAGAACATCTGTGGAATAAATCACTGCTGGGGTATGGTAGATTTTACTACAGCCCAGAAGGGATACTTCACTGATATTAAATTCCTTGGAAAGATGTACAGACCATTGTTTGCAGGTGCAACATGGTACACTGATCCAGGATACCTTGGAGCTTATTTCATGTATGGTAAGCCATATGCTGAAGCAGAAAAGATCATGAAGGTAGGAGACGTTTACAACTACCACGGATGGACAATTACTTTAAATGATGTCAACATCTACGAAAACAAAGCATACATAACAGTGGCAGGTCCAGCCCTAACCACACCATTTACCTTCATAATGGTAATGGATTCACTTGGAGCATGTACTGAGTGCTGTCCAGAGTGTGCAACATACGGTGGGGGAGGATCATTCACATCCAATCCAACAAGAAGAAATGAATATGACCCATATATTAAATATACAACAGTTACTAAGACAAAAGATGACTATGCATACAACTTCTTTAGATATGTAAACTTCATGCTTGATGGTATCAAGACATTTGTCGGTGCAGACGGTACATACCTTGCAGAGTTTAACATATATGCTCTTGAAGACTATGGATACTTTGAAGACAAGGGATGCTGTGATCCATTTGTCACAACACCAAATGACTATGGATTGGCAATTACAGGTGGATGGAGAAAAGTTTCCTACAATGTTGCAAACGTTGGAATTCCTACAGTACCTGCAGGTTATACTTGGAATGCTTGGGAGGATCTCCCAAACGGAAACATCGCATACATCCCATGGATGCCACAACCTGTTTGTAACGCCTACTGTCCAGATGCAAACTTTGATACACTAGAACTTAGACTCTGTGACGATATAATTGTTCCAGATTGTGAAACATCCTACACAATAAATGGTCCAGAAAACTACTTCACAGTAGAAGTAGTTGATGTCGACTTTGGAAAGGGGAACAATGTTCTAGCCAACTTCCCAGCAAAAGCACCCACTGTTCCTGGACAACCATACGTTGGAGCTTACGCTGGAACAGACTCTGACGGTGCAAATCTTAAGATTAAGATGACCACAGCAGGCCAGACAATAAAATACACTGCAAACGTCAAGATTGACCCAGTTGAGCTCATAAAGCTTGACATAGAAGTCAACACTGCCACAAACACAAGGAACTTGATTCTTGTCGGTGGACCAGTATACAACAGCATCGTAAAGGACTTAGTTGACATGGGAGCTTCCACTGTCGACTGGGCAACATCCAGAGGAGAATGGGAATGGATTGCAGACCCAATGGCCAAAGGATACGATGTATTAATAGTTGCTGGTGCCAACAGAGAAGAAACAAGAATGGCAGCAGAAGACTTAATTGCAATGTTGAACTAAATTAAAATAAATATATTTTAATTTATTTTTTTCTTTTATTTTAAAAACTTTTAAGGACTCTTTTTATTAGGGTAATGTTTTTATCGGTTGCATATCCACTCTAAGGCTTTTTTAACTCTTTTAGTATTATTTTGGTGCATCTCGTTCTATTTTCATTGCATTATAGACAATAGTTTAATAAACTATTGATAATTATATATAATATTAATATTAATTTATTTCTTTATTATTGCAACCAAAAGATTTATATACTATCAGAAATACAATATATTACAGCTAAACATTATTGTTTAGCAATAGAGGTGAAATAATATGAAAATAAGAATGTTAGGGGCCGCTTTAACGGGAGCCCTAATGTTAGGAGCAACACTAGCAGGAGCTGCAGCAGCTGCATCAGTTCCACCAAGGAGCTTTTTCATCGATCCAATATCAGGAGAGCCAAACGTCGTCATTGCAGTCGGTGCAACTGCCAACGCATCAGACGTGGTGTCTGGATCCATTATCGCAGCAGCAGTCGGAAACATGGCAACAGTAGAAGAAACTAAGACCGTCACAAGATCTTCTAGCGCAACTTTTGATCTCATGATGGACTATAACTACTCTTATGACAAACACAAAAAAATAGCTCGATACAATCCACCCTGTACAACATTGGCAGGAGCACAAGCAAAATGGTATACAGACTATGAACTCTACTCCACACAGTTCTGGGAAACTGCATCTGGGGATGGAGTTAAAGGAACTTGGGATAGTGGAAAGGGCTATGATTTATCAGTAGCCATAACAATGCCCAAAGAGATAAGGGATCCATATAAAAACAATGTAGTTGCAAGAGAGTTGAATACCCTATGGTTTTCAAACAGTCCAAAGGACTGGGATGCAAATGATAAGATATATAAGTTTAAATTACTCTCGTCAACTGGAAACACAGTTGGCTATGAACTTATAAATACATATGTAGCTAGCTCTCCAACGGCATCTGTAGTTAATAAACTTCTTCCTGCATATGCTGGAGGAAGTTATGACAACGGAAATGGGTCATGGGACTTTGAATATAAATTCTTTACAACAAAAGCTTGGGTTGATGTATCAACTACCAATCCGACAGTATTTGATAAAAAATGTGATTACAATTTCGGTGGAACAGGTACTGCAATGGAAGCACACGAAGAAATTCAAGTCATACTTGCAGATATAGAAACAACACCTGACGGCATAGTGGATATGAGAGGAGATAAAGGTTCTGCATCTGGCATAGTTTACAGAACAGCAGAAATTAGATATCCTCTCCTTGAAAATGGTCAGAACATCTGCGGAATAAATCACTGCGACGGGATGGTAGATTTTACTACAGCCCAGAAGGGATACTTCACTGATATTAAATTCCTTGGAAAGATGTACAGACCATTGTTTGCAGGTGCAACATGGTACACTGATCCAGGATACCTTGGAGCTTATTTCATGTATGGTAAGCCATATGCTGAAGCAGAAAAGATCATGAAGGTAGGAGATGCCTACTCCTTCCACGGATGGACAATAAATCTATCTGATGTCAATATCTACGAAAATAAAGCCTTCATTACAGTTTCTGGACCTGAGCTAGCTTCGCCATTTAGCTTCATAATGGTAATGGATTCACTTGGAGCATGTATTGAGTGCTGTCCAGAGTGTGCAACATACGGCGGGGGAGGATCATTTACATCCAATCCAACTCATAGAAATGAATACGACCCATACAGGGTAAAGATGTCAAAGACAAAGGAAGTAGATGGAAGGGCATATACTCTTTTTAACTACGTTCCCTTCATGCTTGATGGTATCAAGACATTTGTCGGTGCAGACGGTACATACCTTGCAGAGTTTAACATATATGCTCTTGAAGACTTCGGATGGTTCGAAGATAAAGGATGCTGTGATCCATTTGTCACAACACCAAATGACTACGGATTGGCAATTACAGGTGGATGGAGAAAAGTTGTGTATTCAAATAGTGCTACAATAGATAATAAAAATGGATTTCCCACAGAACCTGTAGATAATCATTACTGGTATCCTTGGGAAGATGTCAACGCTTCACCAATCGCATACATCCTATGGCAGCCAGCACCAGCATGTGCACCATGCCCAGATGCAAACTTTGACACACTAGAACTTCAGCTCTGTGACAACATTGATATACCAGACTGTGAAACTGCATTCACAATAAACGGTCCAGAGAACTACTTCTCTGTAACAATAAGTGATGTAGACTTTGGAAAGTCAAACGAGAGACTTAATGGATTATATGATCCTCTAGCACCCACATCCCCATTTGATATCTACAAAGGAAGAGCAAACAGCTCATCTACTGACAAAGATGGTGCAAAAGTTACAATAAATCAGACTATAGTAGACACCGCTCAGTCAATCACATATACTAAGAATGTAAACATCGACCCAATCGAGCTAATAAAGCTTGATATTGAAATAAATACAACATCAATGCATAAGAATCTAATCCTTGTAGGTGGACCAGTATACAACAGCATAGTTAGAGACCTTGGCAACATGGGAGCATCTACAGTTGATTGGGCAACATCGCCTGGTGAGTGGGAATGGATTGCAGACCCATTCGGCAGAGGCTATGATGTCCTAATAGTTGCTGGTGCAAACAGGGAAGAAACAAGATTAGCAGCTCAGCAGTTAGTATCTCAGTTGAGATAAATAAATTAAAAATTTATTTTTTTTAATTTTTAAATTTTATAAAAAAAAGTTTATCCTTTGATTCTGGCAATTTTTATCCTGCCCATAGTTTCATGGTATTCAACTTCTTTGCCTTCAAGCTGTTCAGCAGTGAATTCACTAGGAAGTGGGATCTCAAAAGTTTCATAACTTTCCATATCCATAAGCTGGAGCTTTTCCCCCATTACAGCGTTTACAAGGCCGCTTTTTTTGTCGATTATAGGCACAAATACCTTATCAGAAGTTGGTTTTACCACAGTTCTTCTCTTGTCATCATATACGCCAAAACCCTCGATTCTGGCCTTAGCTGATCCATGCTTTCCCGGAGAAGAAGTTTGTATCTTAATGATTTTACAAGGCTCATCATCGATTATAATGAAACCGCCTTCACGTAACGTTCTGACTTCAACTTGCTTTTTGTCTCCCATCTAATTCCCCCTTTTTAAATAGGTAATAATCAATGTTTTTAAAGCTTTCTTAGCTAGCTTATAAACATTAGACACAAACTTTAAAAATAGCCCCCCGTTTCTAACAATAGTGATAAACATGAAGAAACAGTTTTTAGTAATAGGTGCATTGTTTTTGGTATGCACCATGGCAATGTGTGTAAATCAGATTCAAATACCAGATAAATTTTTTGAGTCATATGGAAAGATAGAAACAACTCAAAAAGAGATAGACACTTTATATAGTTCTTACTGGGAGCAGCAAACAAAAAGAATTGATTATGTTACTAAGAACAGACAAACTCAAAATGTTGATAATAAATATGTTCTTTCAATGCTTGAATCAGAAGTTATATTTTTAGATGAACTTGCAAAAAAGAATACAATTTATTCAAATCAGATAAATGAACTGTTCGGCTCTGTTAATGATATGAAAGGTGACGAAGCCAAAACAAAAGCAAATAAGATTGTCATATCTTTAAGGAAGTCCCAACAAAATCTTGCAAATAGTATTCTTAGATATAAAACTGCTTCGGAATATGTTGCCAAAAATTTGTACTATTATATTAACAATGCTGATCTCACAAATCCTTTGATATCTAATGATATAAAGAATAATAATCTAAGTGCCAAAGGAGATTTTGAGTATGGTGATCAATTTCTTTCCGAATACAACCTTGCAAAAGATGAAGCAAATGCCACATACCAAGAACTAAAAAAACTAAAATAATTTTTCTCTCTTTTCCATTTAAAAAACCACAATACTTAAATATAAATCTCCTTTGAGACGAAATAAAAAGGAGGTTAGAAAAATGGACTTTATTTTAATAACTATTCTAATCGGAATAGTTGGTATTATCTATGGTCTTTTATTGGCAAAAATTGTTCTGTCATATAAAGTCACAGATAAGAACATGCTTAAAATTTCAAATGCCGTCTATAAGGGAGCCATGGCATTTTTGAAAAGAGAGTATACAACTATAGCTATTATTGCAGCAATTCTCGCAGTTGTTTTTGGAATCTTCATTAATATAGAGACTACCATTACATTTATTGCCGGTGCAGTTTTTAGCGCTCTTGCCGGATTTATAGGTATGAGCATCTCTACAAGGGCAAATGTCAGGGTTGCATCTATTGCAAAAGAAGGTGTTTCAAAAGCTTTGAGGCTTTCTTTCCAAGGTGGGGCTGTAACTGGGATGACAGTTGCGGGGCTTGCACTACTGGGTGTCAGCGGATTCTATTACTTCTATAGGGACCCCGCTCTTATTATAGGATTTGGATTTGGGGGGTGTCTGATATCCTTATTTGCAAGGATTGGCGGAGGTATATATACTAAAGCTGCAGATGTTGGCGCTGATCTAATTGGAAAAGTAGAACAGGGCATACCTGAAGATGACCCAAGAAACCCTGCTGTCATTGCAGATAATGTAGGCGATAATGTCGGGGATTGCGCCGGAATGGGTGCAGATTTATTTGAGACATACGCAGTCACAGCAATTGGGGCAATGCTTTTAGGTGTGGCATTTGGCAGAAATGACTTATATGTCATCTATCCATTGATTCTCGGTGCAATAGGTATAATTGGTTCTATTCTAGGGTCCTTCTTTGTAAGGGGAAAAGACAACATCATGAAAACACTGTATAAAGGCGTCATTGCGTCTGCGATATTTTCTCTAATTGGATTCTACTTTGTAACAGTGACTTATCTTAAGCTTGATATTGCCTTATTTTTGACAACAGTTGTAGGCATAGTGATTGCGCTTCTCATGTTCTTCATCACAGAATACTACACAGCAAAACCCTACCGGCCTGTTAGGAGTATTGCCCATGCTTCACAGTCAGGTGCGGCCGTAAACATCATCACAGGGCTTGCAGTTGGGATGGAATCAACACTTTTACCTGCGTTAGTTATCTGCGCTGGGATTTTGATCTCTCATTCCCTAGCGGGGCTATATGGAATTGCAATTGCTGCTATGTCAATGATATCCTTGACAGCAATAGTGGTAGCTCTTGATAGTTACGGTCCAATTACAGATAACGCCGGAGGAATTGCCGAAATGGCCCACCTTCCTGATAGCATTAGAAAAACAACAGATGCCTTGGACTCAGTTGGGAACACAACAAAAGCAGTAACAAAGGCATTTGCCATAGGTTCTGCAGCCTTGGCATCACTCACACTGTTTGCCGCATATGTTGATGAAATTGCAAGATTCTCGCTTGGTAAGGAAATCATTTTTAGCCTATCAGATGAGAAGGTCATTGTGGGCCTGTTCCTTGGCGCATTGATACCATTCCTGTTTTCCTCCCTCTGTATGAAGGCTGTTGGGAAAGCAGCATTTTCCATAGTTGAAGAGGTCAGGAGACAGTTCAAAGAGATTAAAGGCATTATGGAAGGAAAGACTGAACCCGATTATGCACGGTGTGTTGACATTGTAACAAAAGCATCTCTAAAGGAACTAATAATTCCAGGAATAATAGCAGTTTTATCACCTCTGCTTGTTGGCTTTATTTTGGGTAAAATTGCATTGGGCGGGATGCTAATTGGTAGCATCTTATCCGGATTCCTATTGGCTTTAATGCTTGCAACAGGTGGTGGTGCATGGGACAACGCCAAGAAATACATTGAAGATGGAAATCTTGGTGGCAAAGGAAGCCCAGCGCATGCCGCAGCAGTTGTGGGTGACACAGTAGGTGACCCATCAAAGGACACAGCAGGACCTGCAATTAATCCACTGATTAAGGTCATGAACACCCTTGCAATAATATTTGCAGCGCTATTTGGGTCAGGGATAATCTAATTTATTTTTATTTTATTTAAATTTTCAAAACAGAATGTTTATATAATAAATTCTTTTACTTTTATTTATGGCGGCTTTAGCCTTCTTTGTGTATGCACTGACCTCAATATTTGTCATTGTAAATCCAGTGGGTGCAATGTTCACATTTATGTCCTTGACTGCTGACAAGGATACAAATGAGAGAATAAGGCTAGGCAGAAGGTCTGTTCTAATAGGTTGTTTACTTGCGATAGTTTTTGCTGTCAGCGGGGAAATAATATTACAATTCTTTGGTGTAACTGTTGATAGCTTACGAGTTGCCGGCGGTATTATTCTTTTTAAAGTTGCTCTTGACATGGTCTATGCCAAGACCTCAAGAGAAAGCTTCACAGAAGAAGAAAGAAATGATGCAAAGGATAGGGGGGACATATCAGTTTTCCCTGTTGCAATGCCTCTTTTAACAGGGCCTGGAACAATAACTACAGTAATTGTCATAATCAGATCTGTTCATACAATAGAGCTTAAGATGATTGCAATCCTTGCAATATTAGTAACATATACAATCACTCTTTTAATGTTTAGATTTTCAACACCTTTAAGTAAAACGCTTGGCGTCACAGTGACCCTCGTATTTACAAGGATAATGGGATTACTTCTTGGTGCAATTGCGATTAATTTCCTCTCAACAGGAGTTAAAAATATCTTTCTGTCAATGCTTTAATAGAAACAGTTTGTCGCCTCGCTTATGCTTTGACTTAAGTATTTCTGAATGTTTCGATGTCTCGAAACGGTCTCTACAAGGTTTCAAAAGAAGCATAAAATGCTCCCTTACGAAGTCCTCCAAACTAACGTTTGATTAAGTATTTCGACCATAATCAGGTGGCCTCTTTAATTAAAGACGCTTGGGAGTACAAAAGTAATAAGGTATTACCCTTTCAACTATTGTACATTCAGCATCTAAAACTTTCAGAGTACTTATGACATCGCACAAGCGAAGTTTCGACCTATGGTAAATTAATTGAAACATGAATATACTTAAATTTTACTGTTATTGATTATTCAATAATAAGAAAAATATTTTTAAAGTATATTTTATCCTCTTCAAATAATTGTGGCTCTATTTTTATTATAATAAATTTAGTATTCCATTAAGAATAAAAAACATATCCCTTTATGATTGATATGCATACCCCAAAAACTACTCTTTGTACTGTATGCAGGGGCCATAAAAAACTCTGTGGCAGGGAAGTATGCCCAATACTAGAGAAGAAGAGGATTAGGGAATCCATTACCCATCTAATCAATAAAGATATCTTTGGCGCCTCTCCGTCTGCCTTTTTCGTTGGTGATTGGAACTATCCAAAAGTTTTAGTTGGACCGCTAGTCCCTCCAGTCTATGAAGGCACTGAAATATTTGACCTTCCAGAAAGTTGGCATGGAAAGGAGCTAGATGAAATCATCAAATTTAGATCGCTACTTGTAAGGTCAAAAGAATTTCTAAACGTAACAGAAGCTAAAAATCCTAAAGGATACTTAGAAAAAAGCCAAGAAATTGTGATGTCTAGGAAACCAGTTGATGTTGAGTTAATCTTAAAAAAAGCCCCACATTTTACCCTGGAGTTCTCTCAATTTTCCCCTCCAACAGGCCCTTCCGGCTTTGTTCAAAGCTTTAAGATAACTGAAAATCCTAAAGTGCCCAGGGTAGTTGATAAAATTAATTCTGATGATATCAAAGCATCAAAAGGGATATCCATTCTTTACGATAAAGACATCCCAGTAACCCACATCTCTAAACTGCTGTCTGCGGGGCTTTTAGGTGAGCAAAAAAATAGAAAACTTGTTCCAACAAGGTGGAGTATTACAGCAACTGATGACTCTCTTTCCAAGTTCCATCTGAAGAGGGTAAAATCTTTTCCAGAGATTAATAAATATGAAGTATACTCTGAGACTGGCATTGGTAATACCTTGGTAGTTATTCTGTTTCCCTCTATGTGGAGCTATGAGTTCTTTGAATGCTGGTTACCTGGGTCTTTGTTTTTGGAAAGCTCTCTTTCTCCTAACGTCATATCTGATTATGAGCTGTTTGATGGCAGAAAAGAGTACGCATCCCTCACCGCTGGTGCTTATTATTCAGCTAGATTCTCAGTTACAGAGCATCTTCTCGAAAACAGAAGACAAGCAGGGGCGCTAGTGTTCCTTGAAGTTCACCCTTCATATCACACGCCTGTCGGCGTTTGGAGGGTTAGGGAAATAACAAGAAACGCCCTACAGAAAAAACCATATTCTTTTGACACTGAAGAAGAGGCCGTTAAGAAGGCTTCTGAAATTTTGTCATTGCCATTTGAAAAGTACAGGGAAAAGAGCAAAATATTGGGATTTAAGCACAGGCAGAAGACATTATCTGAATGGATGAATTGATTAGAAAGGCTTTTATTTATTTTGTCCTTGGTATTGTTGGTGCTTTTATGGATATTAGGGATTTTATTGCTCATGAGGATGATGTTATTAAATTTGATAGAGAGTTAGAGAAATACGAGATGGCTAAGATTGTTCATGAAAATCCAACAAAAATTATTCAGTTTAAAGATAAGGGGTATGATGTTTTTTGCAACATATGGTCGACTAGGGATCGTGTGGCAAAGTATCTTAAATTAGACAAATCTACCCTCCTTCATTCTCTAAAAGAGTCAATGGATAAACCAACTCCTTACAAAATAGTTGATAAAAGTCCATTCATTGAAAATGAAATTAAAAACTTTGATCTTAGAAAAATCCCCATTCAATATCACTATCCCCAAGATGGGGGCCCCTATGTTACATCCGGAGTTATTTTTGTTAAAGATGAGAAAGGCAACAAAAACATGTCTTTTCACAGGATGATGGTCACAGGAAAGGATACCTTTACGATAAGGATTGTTCCAAGACATCTATTTGCCATGCACAATGAAGCCAAGGCAAAAGGTAAAGAATTAGAGATAGTTCTTGTGATTGGTCTACCTCCTTATGTATTACTGCCTGCTGCAATGTCTATATCCTATGGTATAAATGAACTTGAGATAGCTAATTCTTTAAAGAAGATGGGTTTGGGGAGTGAGCTTACCGCTTATAGATTTAAAAATGGAATAGATGTACCCACATCCTCGCAGCTTGTTTTCTGTGGCAGGATTACTTTAGAGGAGGGGGATGAAGGGCCATTTGTCGATATTACTGGAACCTATGATTTTGTTAGAAAACAACCTGTAGTAAAGATAGATAAGGTCTACCAAGCAAAAAACGCTTTTTTTCATGCACTCATGCCAGGGGGTTACGAACACTTCCTTTTGATGGGCATGCCAAGAGAGCCAATTATCTTTGAAGGGGTATCAAAGGTCGTACCAAAGGTGTATGGTGTTAGATTAACTGAAGGTGGCAGTTGCTGGCTCCATGGCGTTGTATCAATTAAAAAACAGAAAGAGGGTGATGGGAAGAATGCCATAATGGCAGCCCTTGGATCTCATGCTTCAATGAAGAGAGTAATTATTGTCGATGAAGATATTGACATCTATTCAGACACAGATGTAGAATGGGCAATCGCAACAAGATTTCAGGCGGACAAGGATATTGTAGTTATTCAAAATGCAGCTGGATCCAGTCTTGATCCATCTGTAAAAGGGGATGGCACAACAACAAAAATGGGGATCGATGCAACAATGCCATTAAAGAATAATGATATATATAAACGGGCCATCAACTTCCTTAAAAAATAAAAAATTATCTTTCTTTTAAAATTATTAAAACTGCAACTAGAATTAACGCTCCACCTATTATGGTGCCTTGAGTGACTGTTTCCCCTAAAACAATGTATGCCAGGATGCCTGCTAGGATCCCTTCAGTAAGTATTATTACAGAGGCTTTAGTTGCCATTATATGTTTTAATGCAAGGCTATAGAGAAGGAATGAACCGGCGGTGCATAGAAATCCAAGAATGAATAATACAGATAATGAGAATGGGGTAAGTATTTTAGATCCAGAAAAAAATGGGGACATTATAATTGTTGTAAAGACAAACATCCATAAGGTAGTTGTAAGGCCATCAAATTTTTTACTAAGCGCCCTTATGCTTATTGTATATAAGGCCCAGCCAAATCCAGAAAACATTGACATTACATTTCCATAGAAGTTTGTTGTGACATTTATTGAAGAGATATCATAATAAAAAATAATAAACCCGCCCAGTATGCCAGTTATTACTGCAATTGCGGTATTCCTTGAAGTTTTTTCTTTTAACAGCAAAGCAGATATCAAGAGAACATAGAGGGGTGCCATCTGTTGTAAAAAGATAGTATTTGCGATAGTTGTATTTTTAAGGCCAATTGTATAGGTATATGTTGTAAATGACAAAATAACTGCAGGCAATACTAGGTAAGGGACATCCTTTAATTTTATTTTGATGTTTGATGATTTTTTTGTGACTATCCCGTATACCAATAACACAATAGTTGCAAAGATGAATCTATAGGCAACTATCATCCCAGAACTTACCTCTGGTATCAACCTTACAAATATGCCTATGGCGCTCCACAAAATAGCAGCAAAAAAGGTGTATGATACCCCAATAGAATTTTCTTTGTATTCCATTATACCAAATCTTACTTTTTAATGCCGATTTTTTTTAAATAGAGTATATACACTATAAAGATTGTGATTACTATCCCTAAATATAGTAACCATGATGGGAGTGCCAAGCTGGAATCATTACCGAGCCAAGCAAATAGATTCCTAGCAAATTGTTTGTTGTCCATATCCCCGATTTTCCCATTATCAAAAATAAAGGAGCTACCTATCACTGCAACTTTCCCATTTCCTTTTTCATAAATCGCAACTATTATGACATTCTCCCCACCAATAGGTTCACTACCAATAGAGAATGTGTCGTTATCTCCCCTTGCTATTGCAATAGCATCCCCTTTAATTTCAAGAGAGGCTGGTTTGTAGAGGATAATTGAATTGACCCCCTCATTAATTGAGTGTTTTGCAAGATTATGGATTATCGGGGTGCAGCTGCATCCTTTTCTATTGGTGGGATCATCAGTTCCATTTTTCATTATTCTAATGCCAAAATTTTTTAGAACTAAGTTAATTGAGTCTCTTGTGGGGTCTATCATATCCATGTCATTAGATCCAAGTATGAGGAGGCTTCCACCATTGTTTACATACTTTACAAGCGCATCTATTTCACTTTGTCCTAGAGGATTATTTGGATTCCATAAGACAACTATGTCAATGCCTTTAAGTGATTCATCAGAAAGTGGCATTGTACTGATTTTACTTACAAAGCCCATCGAAGACAATTCTTGGAATAATACTCTTCCAGTGCCCTCTGGATCCCCCCACCAGTTGTCAGTATCATGGTATTTATCGATTAATACGGTCTTTTCAGCTAAGCTAAAATTTAAAGTCGATAACAATAATAGTATTAAGATAAATGAAAATTTTTTCATAATGATTAACTGCGAATTGGATTTATAAGTATTTTTAACAAGTTTTTGTTTCCTGCTCAGCCTCTAATAATCTTCGTTGAGTCATAATACAGTTTTCATAGATAACATCTATACCATTCTCTTTACAGAAAGCAATAGCTTTTTCTGACTCTGATCCCGGTTGCATCCATACTTTGTCGATTCCAAGCTCTTTACATTCTTTTACAATCTGTTCAGTGACAAACGGAGGGACCACAGTGTTAACAACACTTACCTTAATCGGTATTTCCGAAAGGGTATAATAACATTTATCTCCTTCTACTATCTCAACTTTCGGATTTACGGGAAATACTTTGTAATTGGATGATCTTAGATCCCTATATATTATATTTCCATATTTTTCTCTGTTGTCAGATGCACCAACAACGGCAATAACGTTTTTTTTGTCAAGGAATAATTTGAAATTCAAAGTATCACACCCTCTTTAACACCTTTTCAATTCTGTCCATAGCTTCAAAGAGATCACTTTGTGGGACATCAGCAAATGAAAATCTTACATATCCATCCCAATCCTTCCCAAATGAGATCCCTGGAACACATAACACCTTTGCGACCTTCAATAAGAATTTTGCAAATCCCAATGAATCCATTCTATAGGATGAAATGTCTGAAAATGCATAATAGGCGCCTTCAGGGAAATTTGAGTGAAGCCCAATCTCATTTAATCTCTTGACAACTAAGTCCCTTCTCTTTTTGTATTCTTCAGTTGTAGCCTTAACAAAATTTAAAGATGTTTCATCATTTACCGCCTTTAGCGCAGCAACCTGAATGAACTCAGGTGCACTTACAACTAAGCTATTATGTACAGGCAAAATACTATTAATTATCTCTTCAGTTGAGTGCATGTATCCTATTCTCCAACCTGTCATAGAATAAGCCTTTGAAAATCCAGACAAAGTGATGATATTCTCTTTTCCATGCTTTGCAATACTCTCATGCCTTTTTTCAAAAACTATATAGTCGTATATTTCATCTGATATTACAAGAAAGTCTTGATTTGCAGCCATACGTTGAAGTTTCTTTAGCTGTCTTCCATCATAGATTTTGCCTGTCGGATTGTTTGGCACGTTGATCATTATAGCTTTTGTTTTATCATCCGTCAAATCCTCTATTGCTTCAATATCAAGAGAGAAATCCCCCTGCTTACAAGGAACTTCAATAACTTCTGCCCCTACAAACTCCCCCATTATTCTAAAAAAAGGGTGTGAGGGGGTGGGGATAATGACTTTGTCACCTTTTTCTGCATAACTAAGGAGGGATATTGATATCCCTTCACTCACTCCAACTGTTACAAGTATCTCCTCAGGTGTCGCATCAATTTTATTGTAATCTGCCATCTTTCTTGCTAAAGCAATTCTCAACTCTTCAATCCCTCGTGAAAGAGTGTATTTAGTGTGCCCTTCATCAAGGGCTCTTTTTGCAGCATTAATTACTGGAAGTGGTGTCTTAAAAATAGGCTTCCCTTGGCCCATATTGATTAGGCCATCAACTTTTTTAGCTAGCTCATTCATTTCTTCGATACCTGATAATCTGATTTTAGAAACTCCTGAAGCAACTTTTACCATACTTTCTAATTGGTAAAAATCATATTTAATAATTTCGGTATTAAACCTTAAAAATGAATTGCACTTAGTTTTAATCATGATAGCAAGTGTTATTGGGGCCACAGGATATACAGGCGGAGAATTATTGAGACTACTCCTAAATCACAATAAGATTGAAATTGGAACGCTGACATCAGAAAGTTATGCTGGAAAAAAAGTTTCTGAGTTGCATCCCAATCTCAATGGATTGATTGAAAAAAACTTTGTAGATTTGGACATAAACGAGGTAATAGAGACATCCGATGTAATCTTTGCTGCGTTGCCACATGGCGCATCAAATGAAATCATATCAAAAATTTATTCTATAAATGATACTGTCAATTTGATAGATCTAAGTGGTGACTTTAGATTTGATGATTTATCGGTTTATGAGGAATGGTATAAAATAAAACATGCAAATCCTGAATTAAATAAAAAAGCAGTCTTTGGGCTTCCAGAGCTATACAAAGATAAGATAAAAAAAGCAAAATTAATTGCTAATCCTGGATGCTACCCAACAAGCGCTATTTTAGGAACTGCTCCACTTTTAAAAAATAAGCTTGTAAAACATGATATAATTGTTGACTCAAAGTCTGGTGTTTCTGGTGCTGGAAAAAAATTGACTAATAATACCCACTTTCCTGAAGCTAATGAGAATTTTTCTGCATACGGCATAGCTAATCATAGACATTCGCCTGAGATACAACAAGAGATGGAAAAACTGTTTGGAAGCAAGGTAAATTTATCTTTTACCCCCCATCTTGTACCAATTAACAGGGGGATCCTAACAACAATCTATATGACTTTTAACAAATTTATGGAAACAAATGAAGTCATTGCACTTTACCGTGAATTCTTTAAAGACTCTCCATTTGTTAGAGTCTTAGATGAAGGTAAATTCCCTCAAACTAAAGCTGTTTTAGGCTCCAACTACTGCGATATTGGCATAAAATCTGACAAAAGAACTGGTAGGGTAATTGTAATCTCCGCAATTGATAATCTTGTCAAAGGTGCATCTGGTCAAGCTATACAGAATATGAATCTCATGATGGGATTTGGTGAGAAAGAAGGACTTAAAGTTGTTCCATTGTATCCATGAGGTGTAATAATGTTTGATGATCTTTACAATAATTTAGATGATATAAAAGAATTGAAAGATAAACTAGTCATAATCAAATACGGTGGCCATGCCATGAAGGATGAAGAATTAAAAAAGGCATTTGCCAAAGACATATCGTTAATTAAATCACTTGGTGCCACACCTGTAATTGTTCATGGCGGGGGTCCTGAAATAACTTCAATGCTTGATAAACTTGGAATTAAATCTGAATTTTACAAAGGGCTTAGAATCACTGAAAAAGATGCAATGAAAGTTGTTGAAATGGTTCTTCATGGCATTGTCAACAGAGAGCTTGTCACACTAATAAACAATGAGGGAGAATATGCGGTCGGTCTTTCAGGAAGAGATGGCAGTTTGGTAAAGGCATCCAAAAAGACTATTGATGGGGTAGATCTTGGTTTTGTCGGGGATATAAATTGTGTCAATACTTGGCTACTCTGGACTTTAATTGATGAGGGATACATACCAGTTATTTCCCCGATAGGTGAGGGAGAAAATGGGGCATACAATGTAAACGCTGATGAATTTGCATATTCTATTGCAGCGGCAATGGGTGCTGAAAAATTATTGTTAATCACTGACGTTGATGGTATTTATCTTGACCCAAATGACTCCTCAACTAGGATTCCGCTCTTAAATGAAATAGATGCCAACGAGATGGTACAAAACGGGAAAATATCTGGTGGAATGATCCCTAAAGTTCTCTCATCTATTTTGGCACTAAAAGAGGGCGTTGGGGAAGTGCATGTAATAAACGGTAAGTCAAAGCACGTCATCCTTCAAGCTTTAATTAATCCACAGAGCTGTGGCACAAGAATCGTCTTATGATTTGTTTTCAAAAACAATTGAGTCTATTAATAGGACTCCATTTAAATTTTCTATTATTTTCTTAGATTTTTCTATTATCAATTTCTTTTTGAATATTGGTGCATCTATAACAAAAGTTTCATACTCACCACCTTCACCTGCTATATGGACCCCGTATTTTTTATTTTGAATCACTAATTTTTCTAGGATATCAGTGTCAATAACTTTTCCGAGGTAAGACTCATCAAGCCCGAGTGCGGAAGTAGAAACTATGACTACCTTAAATCCTTCATTAATAAGAGACTCCATGTATTTTCTAGAATCCGCTTTCCAAAGTGGCGTAAGATGCAATAATCCGTTGCGGTCTGCAATTTTTTGTATTCGCTCTCTTTGGTAATTTGATTCGATTACGCCTGTTACTATCCCATCAATTTCCTTATTTTTTACTAATCCGCCAATGATGTTCTCTAGCTCTGATACTTCTTTTTCCTTTTCACCCTTAACCTTTTTTCTTATAAGTGGGATCCCCATAGCTTCAGCTTGAAAAGCAGTAAAAGATATATTTGGAACATGGAACATGTAGGAATCTTCTCTTTCTGACTCTAAAGATAGTAATAAAACAACTTCATGACCTTCCTTTATTGCAAGATAGGCAGCATAAAGGGAATCCTTCCCGCCAGAAAATAAGGATAATAATCTCATAAATCGAATAACTTCAAAAAACTTAAATACTTTCTGCCAAATTAAAATTCATGAAGAAGATTATAAGTTTTTCAATATTTAGTATTCTTGTTTTTTCTTTATTCTCCCCTTTTATTCTGGCAGAAGCTCAAAATATTTTGATTTATGGAGAAAGCCTTGGAAAAATTGAAAATTCGATTAAAACTAACTACAATATCTCTAAAATGCAAAAGATACCACAGGATCTTTCAAACTACGGAGCTATTGTAATAATTGTTCCAAAAACCGGGATATCAACTGAAGAAATACCGAAGTTAGTTAGTTTCGTAGATTCAGGAGGGTCTCTAATTATAGTTGCTGAAGATTTTACTGAGGCAAGTTCAATCTCCCAAATTAATAGACTTTTATCTTCATTTAAAATTGAGGTTAATATAGATAGGGTATATGATGATACTAGCTTTTCAAGTTTCAATACACGTGTTTTAATCAAAGGTGATGATAATTACCCCCCATCAAAAGGCGTTTCTAATATCCTTTATGTCAGTGGCTCTAGCCTCAAAGGAAAATTCGATGGTGAATTAAAAAGCAATACTACCTCTTATTCAAAAAATTATGATGAATTTGAAACTTATAAAAAAGGTAGTAGACCCCCTGTTTCAGGCTATATCAAACATGGAAATGGAATGATAATACTCATAGGAGACAAATCCCTTTTTGAGGACGCATATGTAGTTCATGAAGACAATGCCCTTTTTGTAATGAATCTATTTGATTTTGCAATGGGGCGATATAATCTTATTGAGAATAGGCTCCGATACAAAGAGAACTATGATGAAGAAATTAAATCATTTTTACCCTATTTTGAGTCTATGAAGAGTAACGGATTTTCTGTAATCAAGCCTACTGAAACTAACAGAATTAATTCCTTAATAGAGCAATCACAGAACAGCTATTCTTTTGGACTTTACAGGGAAGCCTTTACCACTCTTTCCCAAGCCACAACTCTTTTCAAATCTCAACTTGAAGTCGTTAACAAGGGATTCAATGACAAACTAGTAAAAGGGAAAAATTTAGAAGATCAGGCAAGGAGTAAGGGTGTCACTGTTTCTGATGAGGCTATATTCAGTGAGGGTGTATACTATCTAACACAAGCTGAAAAAGAACCCAATCTTATCAAAAGAGTTGAATTAATCGATAAAGCAATCGATATACTCGAAAACTTTGGCCAAGGGGACATCCAAAGAGCTAAGATTGAAATCGATACAGCAGACAGCAAATTAAAAGAAGCAAAGAAGACCATATTTTACGAAAAAGATGTTCAGAAAGCAGATGAGCTTTTAACAACTGCTAGAAAACTTTACAATAGAGAGGAGTATCCCGATGCATTTTCAAAAGCCCAAGAATCCCAAAAATATTCTAGCAGAGCTATTGAAAAATACAATATATTTAAAATCATAGTTGGTCTTGGACTTTTATTAGGTGCACTACTACTTATGATTATTTCAAAGAGGATTTTATCATGGAAAGCAAAAAAGAAAGAATAATTTTATATTATAAAAATGAAGTTTTTTCAATAATTAAAGAAAATAAAAACTTGATGTTATTTTCTATAGTGCTATTTCTTTTGTCATCTATCTCTGGATTCTACATGTTTAAAGTTTTTTTTAACAACAATCCAGAAATATTTGATTCACTTATACAAGGATTTGTAGATATGTTTGGACCTTTGAAGGAAATGACTTCATTTGAACTGTTTCTTACAATTTTTTATGTAAACAGTAGAACTTCATTTTTGATAATGATATTCGGTGTCTTTGTTGGATTGTTTCCTTTCATGTCATTATGGCTCAACGGTACTGTATTAGGGCTTCTTTATGGTAAATTTATGGCAGAGGGAGAGTCTCCACTAGTTTTTTTAATTGGGATACTTCCACATGGGATAATTGAAATCCCAACTATAGCAATTGCGGCTTCACAGGGATTTAGAATTGGGAAAGAAATAATATCTCCGCCCCAAGGTAAATCTAGATCTGAATCTTTGAGAATTAATCTTAAAAAAGGAATAAGGCTTTTTGCGATAATACTTCCACTATTATTAATAGCGGCCTTTATAGAAGTATATGTATCGGCACAACTTTTCAATGTTAGTAAAACTTAATATTTCTTTTATAAAATCATAAAGGAAATTCTTTTAAAGGACATAATTTAATTCTTTTTATGGACAACAAAGATGAATTCTATGAAGAAGACGAGAAATACGAGAGTGCAGGGGCTGAAAAACCTTTTGACATAATCCACAATAACATCGGTGAGCCTGTCAGTATAGTCCTAAAAGATGGCAGAAAAATTGAGGGTATCCTAGCAGGTTACGATTTAGAGCTAAATTTAGTTATTGAAAATGTCAAGATCCTCAGAGGGGAAGAAATGAAGGGAATGCCTCTAATAATAGTCAGGAGAAATAATATTCTTGCAATCGGGGATCATGTTTTGACCTGATTATATATTTTCTTTTAGAAATATCCCTTTATATAAAGAGTCGTCTGTCGCTGTTCGTATAAAAACTAATTGAAGCACCCTAGCATCTTTGAAAATCTTTATGCCTTTTTCATTATCTACTAAAAGTAATGATTCACTTCTTCCGCTATAACCTCTATCCCACACAGCGGTTCCTACATTTGCACCACACCTTAAAAGAGTTGAACGAGGCCTACCAAGAGCAACTATGTTTGGCGGGATATTAACGATCTCATTGTATACTATCTTATATGAACCTTTTTTTAGAGAAATGCAATCATTGACATAATCTATTTTTTTTGTTTCAGAAAGAATTCTTTTTTGATTACTAAAGTCAACAGCACCTTCAGAAGTAATGAAATGAATTTCTTTTACAGTCATATCAAAACCATTAGGGGTAATTTGGGTGTCTAGGTCAATATAGTTTTGAATAAGATTATTCTTTGATATAAGTTCTCTAATCTCATTTCCAGTAAGAACACAACTTTCCATAACTATCCTTAATTGAAAACCTTTTATGTATTTTGGCAGTAAGTATTTTGTGGAAGACAAAAGGATAAAAAAACTTCGAGAACAACTAAAAACTAAGATATCTAGCGAAGACGTACAAAAGATAATGAAAAGCTATGAGCAACTTGGGGGCATTATAATTGTTTCTATACCTAATGAATATGAAAAATTTAAGGAGTTCATTGGCAATTGCTTCTTTGAAAGTTTTGAATGTCAGACTGTTTTAGAAAAAGGATTTGTATCCGGAGAATTTAGAATCCCTTATTATAAGAGATTAGTGGGGGATGGATTTATTACTATTCATAAGGAAAACGGAATTTATTACAAAATAGATCTATCCAAGGTAATGTTTTCTTCGGGAAACATTGCCGAAAGAATAAGAATGGCTCATGTTTCTTCTCCCAATGAAGTCATAATTGACATGTTTTCAGGGATCGGATACTTTACATTGCCTCTTGCAAAATATGGGAAGGCAATTGTTTGGTCTTTAGAGAAAAACCCTAATAGTTATAATTTACTTCTAGAAAATATTAATCTTAATTCTTTAAGTGGCAGAGTTTTGCCAATTAACATCGATTGTCTTGACTTTAATCCCAACTTCAAGGCTGATAGGATTATTATGGGATATTTTTCTGATGATGAGAAATTTCTTTTAAAGGCCTTAGATATGATAAAAGATGGGGGGGTAATTCATTACCATAATACTATAGCAGAAAAATTGGAGCCCCATCTCAAAGAGACTATAGAAAGAGTCATAGCAAAAAAAGGAAAAAAGTTGGAATCCATCTATTATAGAAAAGTTAAAAAATATTCTCCCGGGGTTTGGCACATTGTTTTTGACTTTAAAGTAATCTAATTGATTTTTCTTCTCATTAAATCATCAGATACCCCTGGGTAAGCTTGTCTTTCCTGTGCAGCCCTAGACCTTTTGATCATTTCAAGAATTATTTTCTTTTCTTTTTTTAATTTCCGTTCTTTCCTATCTAATAATAGTATAAATAATCCAAAGATAAAAAGAATAGTAGTGATACCTGAAAGCATTAGAAGCATCATTTGATCATCAACTAGACTAAAATATATAGAAAAATAGCCACCTAGTACAAGGCTTAAACCTATAATCGATAATCCAATTATTCTTTTGATCATTAGACTTCTCCGATTATATTTATATTAACTTCAAAGTTTTTATAATTTATGGTAAAAATGAACATATTCTTTTAAAATAAAAAGTATAGCCTTTGAGTTATCTATTATTCCGAAAACTATTTTAAAGATAAAGTTTTCATAAAAAATGTGTGTAAGCATACTGACTTTGAAGTCCTAAAAAAAAGAGGAAGACAAGAATTAAGAAAATGTAATACATGTGGAGAAGTTTTTCATAATGTCATTGATAAAGAGATACCGATTAAGATAACTGCTGTTATTTCTTATTTTGAAAATTCTAAAAAAATACAACTTGATACAGTAGAAAATAAAATATTTCAAATTGGCGAATTGTTAGAGGTCAATAAGAAAAAATATTTTGTGAATCACATCGACGCTAAAAGAAAAGGGGAGTTGGCAGCTGCTAAAGATATTCATACCCTATATCTAATACCTGAGGATATTCCAACTGTACTCAAAATTACGTTAAAAATGGAAAATGGCCATCTTTCGTTTAGAGCATTCTCTGACAGAGAAGAAATTTTTTCTAAAGGAGACAATATATCCTTAGAAGGCTATGATATGATAATTGAAAAAATATTGGCTTCAAATGGATATAAACCATCTGCACAGGCATCAGAAATAAGAAGAATTTACTGCTCACTATCTACTAAACGTGGAAGGAGTCTTCATGTCGATAAAAGATGAATCTAGACTTAGAATGGTTTCTTATCTTGAAAAAATTGGTTACATTAAAAACGAATCCGTTAAAAATGCGTTCTTGAAAGTTGATAGAAGTATGTTTGTTCCTGAAGCTTCTAAAGATGAGGCTTACAAAGATACCCCGTTATCGATCGGTTGGGGTCAAACTATATCTGCACCTTCAATGATAGCATTGATGCTAGAAGTTTCTGACCTCAAATTAGGTACTAAAACATTAGAAATAGGGGCGGGATCTTGTTACAATGCAGCTCTAATTGCCGAGATATGTGGAGAAGAAAATGTTGTCACAATAGAAAGAATTCCAGAAGTTTATCAATTTGGTATTAATAATCTAAAAAGTGCAGGATACAATATAACAGTTGTTCTTGGTGATGGCACAAAGGGATATCAAGAAGGTGCACCTTATGATAGGATAATCGCTACTGCAGCTGCCCCCAAAATACCCCAGAGCTGGAAGGATCAATTGAAGGAAGAAGGGATGATAGTTGCGCCAGTCGGCAAAGAAAAATACTACCAGGAGCTATTGGTATCAAAAAAGAGAAAAGATGGAACATTTGAAACAAAAAAACATTGTGGCTGCGTATTTGTGCCATTAGTCGGAGAAGATGGGTGGAAGGAATAATGAGATTCATCGAATATGGTACTATAAAAAAAAGAGCCGCCAACAGATTTGCTTTGATATACCCAGACGTATATCGTGCAGGGAATTCTAATCTTGGTATTCATTATGTCTATAACATTGTAAATGAGGCTAGGGACTTTTCAATAGAACGATTTTTTTTAGATTTTGAGAGGTCTATTGAAACAAAAGACATGTTGAAAAATTTCAAAGCATTGCTGTTTTCCCTAAACTATGAGTATGGCATCATAAATCTACTAAAAATTTTAAAAAATAACAATATTCCTATACTGAGAGAGGAAAGAAAAGATCATCTGGTAATTACTGGCGGGCCCCTTAATGTAAATCCTTTCGTTTTAAAGGATGTTTTTGACATCGCTTTTGTTGGTGACGCTGAAAAATCGCTTGTTGAATTTATAGAGATTTATACCACTCTAGATGATCCAAAAAGACAGATAGAAGAGTTTGCAAAGATAGAAGGTATCTATATTCCTGAAATCCACAGAGAAAATAAGATCAAAAGAAGGATTGAAAAGCTTACATACCATCCCCTTTATGAGCCAATTCAATGGGGGGATTTTGAAGAGTCTTTCAATAAAACCTTCCTTTTAGAGGTATCAAGGGGATGCAGAAGCAGATGTGAATTTTGTCTAACTGGAAATGCCTTAGGGCCATATAGGGAGAGGAGCATAGAAGAATTGATTCATATAGTAAAGGAAGGGCAAAAAAGAACTAAGTTTGAGAAGATTGCATTGATAGGTTCAGATATGCCTTCATCCATCGATGAAATTATTAATAGCATAGGTGAACTAGGATTTCAAATTTCTTTGCCTTCGTTAAAACTAAAAGACATAAATTTGGGCACGATACCTTTTCTTGGCCAAGATACTATAACTTTAGCCCCCGAATCTTCCGAATCACTGAGGTATGATATAGGAAAATATTACAGCGATGAAGAGTTTTTTGAAAAGATCAATCTCATAAAAAAATATTCTAAATCTGTAAAGCTTTACTTTATTTTTGGGCTTCCTGGAGAAGAGATAAAAGATCTTGATGAGGTTATAGAATTTATAAAAAAATCAAGAAAGATGATTAGGACTAAATCCTCTTTTAACCCATTTGTTCCAAAGCCCCACACCCCGTTTGAAGATTACATTTTTGATTTTTCTAAACTTAAAGAAAAGATGAAATACATTACTTCAAACATTAAAGATGTTAGAATTGAAGATTTGAAGGGCGCATTTATACAGTATGTTATCTCTGTTGGGGGAAGCGATGTTGGTAAGTTTCTTATTGAAGGTGTAGAGAATAATTCAAATCTAACTTATTCATCTTTTAGTAAAGCTATTGATGGGGGAGAAATAACAGTTCCATCAGAAGAAAAGGAGTGGAAAAAAATTGAAGTATCAATTTGATTTGGATGTTTTATTTGGTAAACTAAAGGAATTGAAGATTAAAAGAGTTGGGTTGGTGTTGCCTGAGGGATTAAAAATCTATGCTGATTACATTTCCAGTGAACTTAAAAAACAAGGGTATGATGTAATTGTTTCCGGAAACTTTAATTATGGCGCTTGTGATGTTCCTAGCTTTGATTTTGATAAGGAATGTGATTGTCTAGTTAATTTTGGCCATGCGTCATTGCCAATTGAAAGCAACATTCCATTAATATTTATTGAAGTTGACTTTATTTTTCCTTATATGGAGGTATTAAAAAATAATATCAATTTTTTAAAGAAGGAAGGGAAGATAGTCGGACTAGTAGCAACTGTAAATTACGTGAGAGAACTCCCAAAAGTAAAAGAATATCTAGAAAGTGAAGGATTTGAAGCATTAATTGGTATAGGGGATGTGAGAGTTAAATATCCTGGACAGGTGTTAGGGTGTAATTTTTCTTCTGCTTTGAGTGTTTCAGATAATGTTGACTTTTTTATCTTTGCTGGGGAGGGCAGATTTCATCCTTTAGGAGTTGCAATATCTACAGAAAAGAAAGTATTTGCTTTTGATTGTGATGGCATATATTCATTGAATGACTATAAGGATAAGATCCTAAAAGAACGTTTTGGGGCTATTTTTAGGGCCAAGGATTCGAAGAAATATGGGATCATTGTTTCATCTAAAAAAGGACAAAAGAGAATGAAACTAGCAAAGATACTAAAGAAAAAAATTGAGGATTCTGGATTAGCAGCAGATATCATTTTGATAGACGAAGTTTCACCTGATAAGCTCTATGGGTTTGATTATGATAGCTTTGTAATCTGTGCATGTCCAAGGATTGGAATAGATGATGCAAAGAGATACAAAAAACCACTTTTGACCCCAAAAGAACTTGAAATCCTGCTTGATGGGAAGGAAGAATACATTATGGATCAAATCGAACAAAGTGATTTTTAGAAATTTCTGACTGTGTCTGAAATCTAATAGATAGAAAAGTTTTTATATTGTTTTCTTCATAAAAGTGCGGTGCATACCTATGAATAAGAGATATATTTCTTTAAGTATCATATTGTTATTAGCTATTAGCACTTTACCGATTCTTTTTGCAAATGGGGAAAACGGGGAAGAAAATGCTTTGGGATGTTACAAACTACTTCAAGTGACAACTGAGACACTACAACCTGGTGAGTCTGCTACCTATTATCCTCCAGGTGGAGCAAGAGAAGATTGTACATATATTTTAGATATAAATGGAAGAGATCTTAATTGTGGTGAAGCTTGTGCATACTTTAAGGTAGTTATAAAACCTAAATATGGACAAGAAGATACTAGGAATTTTCAATCTTGTCGTGGAGACTCAATTTCTGCTGAAATACCTATACCTGGAGAGGTATGGAATAAAGTAGAGTATATTAAAATTATTAATGATGGACAGACATCCAATTGTGGTATTACTTATAGTTGGAAACTATACTCCCTATGCCCATGCACTGGGAAACAAGCGCTGTATCCAAAAGTTGACATTGAACACTTTGCAGTTACTGGCGGGGATACCATAGTAAGGGATGGAAAGATTTTGACAAATTTCAATGTCATCCCTGGAGTCCAGCAGACATTCATCCAAGTTGAGAACAGAGGATTCTTCACCCAAAATAACGTTAAGGTGAAAGTTTTGGGCCTACCACAAGGCGTAAATATATCAATAACACCAGATACGCAGAAGATAAAAGCACATAACTTAGGAACTTATCAAGCCACTTTTGAAGTTGGACCAAATGTTCCTTCCGGCACCTATAAGGTAACTATGATGGCATATTCTGACAACGGCGTATTTGATAAGATCCAGATTGATCTTGTAGTACCTTAAATTATTATTTTTTTAAATTCTTAGTTTTTCTTTTAGAAACACTTATAAATGAACCTTTAATTCTTAAGTTTAGTAGCATTACTAGTTTTGAGAGGGCACTTGCTCAACTTTGAACATTTCGCTTTTTCTATGGGCAATGCTGAATTTAATAAGAGGTAATATAATGAGTTTTGAAAACTTAGGCTTAAGTAGAGAGCTACTTATCGCCATAAAAAAATTAGGATTTAACACTCCAACAGAAATACAAAAAATATCTATTCCAGAAATCATGGAAGGTAAAGATATAATTGGGGAATCATCAACAGGCTCAGGCAAAACATTGGCTTTTGGTTGCGGAATAGTTGGGCAAGTAATCCCAAAAGGAGGACTACAAGCATTAGTTCTCACACCAACTAGAGAACTTGCAGAGCAAGTGAAAGAGTCACTTAGACAAATTTCAAGCCAAAAAAGTTTGAAAATAATCCCAGTTTATGGAGGGGTTTCTATTAATCAACAGATTAAAGACATACCAAAAGCCCAGGTAGTTATAGCTACACCAGGCAGATTAATGGATCATCTCCAAAGAGGAACAATTGATCTTTCTAATATCAAAATCTTGGTCTTAGATGAAGCTGATAGAATGCTTGATATGGGATTCTTAGAGGACGTTGAAAGAATAATAATGAAGTGCCCAACAAACAGACAAACGCTTTTCTTCTCCGCAACAATTTCTCGAGACATCAAAAGACTAGCAAATAAATATATGATTAAACCAACAAGCGTAACTGCAGAGAAGATGGTAGATCCAGATAAATTAAAACAAGTCTATTATGACATACCAAGGAACATGAAATTGTCACTTCTTGTGCACCTATTACAAACTGAAAATTCAGATCTTGCAATGATTTTCTGTAACACAAGAAACACTACTGACTATGTTGTCAAAAATCTCAGAGCAAACAATATACGGGCAATCGCAATCCATGGTGGGCTCACGCAAAATAAACGTTTAAAAAATATTAAACAATTTAATGATGCTAAAGCAGGGATATTGGTATGCACAGACGTCGCTGCGAGAGGACTTCACATAGATAATGTATCCCATATATACAACTATGACATTTCAAATGATTCCAATGACTATGTGCACAGGATAGGCAGGACTGCAAGAGCAGGGGAATCTGGCAAAGTAATTAATCTATTGACGGAAAGGGATTACAACAACTTTACAAAAATCCTTGATACATACCCCTCATTTACAATTGAAAATGTCAAAAAGCCATACCTGAAAAAAATAACAGCCATTATAACTGACAATGAAAAAAATTCACAAGACAGAAAAAAATATCCCCCAAAGAGTAAAAATCATTCTCAGAGAAGAAACAGTTCACGCAACTACTACAAAAATAACTAATATTTAATTTCTTTATTTTATAATTAAATTTAATTATTCTTAAAGTATAATTTCAATTCATAAGAGACTATTTTATAATATTGAGATCAAATGAAATACATAATAATATGTATATCTATAAATGTAAAAAATTTATGGTGGGTAGTCTACCAGATGAAAAATTGAAAATACATGAACGTCAGTCACTACAATAATCATGAAGTACATGTAGATTAATTTCTATGGGTAGAAGATATCAGATTTAGAAAAATTGGTACTATGTGGAAATATTGTAATTTTATTGTCTTTGGGGACAAAATCTAAATAAATAGATTTTGCGGTAATAAGATAAGGAGTCCTTCTACATCTTTTTTAAATAGAATTTCTCCATTTTTGTTAAAGATTAGTTTGATTCTATGGAAGGGTATGGTGGTAATCTCAAAGTGAATACCTGTACTATCGAAGCTTATAATATCGCTACATTTAATATACCTTAGAGTCGGTCTTTTTTCTACCCAATGGAGATATCCGATTCCAAAATTATTTGGATCCTCACCACCATAGAATATTTTAGATAAGATGTTTTTTGACTGATTCACGATAAATAGATGATTATCTTATTTTTATTTTTAATTGAAATTCTTCAAAATAACATCAGAATAATACTAGTGGACTGGGTGGGATTTGAACCCACGGCCTCTCCCATGCCAAGGGAGTGCGCTTCCACTGCGCTACCAGCCCTAGAGTTAATCATTATTGCTTAATTTATAAAATTAATGGACTATAAATACTAAAATTGTTTGAAAAATCAATAGTTCTTATTGAGCTCTCTGCCCATTTTTATTAATCTTAATATCTTATATACAATTTCTTCAGAGGGGGACACAATGAATTCATCAGAAGCTTCGACTCTGTCAAGATTTAATATCTCTATGGCCTTTTTTACCTCAGAAGCTGTGGGGGGATGGTCATTAGAGATTTTTGACCAATAGTTTCTAAGATCGAATATATTCAAAATCTTAGCTTCAAGGTCTTTATATCTTGCTTCTAATTCAAGAATTTTATCTTCTTTAGCCATAAGTTCTTTTTTAATTTCAGAATTATCAAGTTCTATTTCATTCTTTTCAACATTTAATCTATCTATATCTTCTTCAAGTTTGTTGATTAATCCCTTTTCACTTTCAATAGCTTCAAAAGATTCTTCATAAGTTTTTATCTTATCCTTTAAATCCTCGTTTTCAATCTTAAATGAGTACATATCCTTTTCAAGGGAGCGTATAAATTTCTCTTTTTCGATCAATATATCAATTGATTTTAGCGATTTCAATCCAATTCTAACAAGGCTATTCTTAATTTCTTTTGATATTAAAAAAAGGTCAGTACTTTCAAGATCCCTACCTTTTGGAAATTTTACTCGTTCAATAATAACTACTTTTCCTTTAAGCTCTTCAAAAAGTCTTTCGGCAAGTTCCCTACCTGATCTATCTGCATCTGTTGCAATTAAAACAATATCTGCACCAACTATTGACTTTTTAGCTATATCAACGTTGGTAGTAGGAATTATAGAAGAAATAGTAACTCCAAACTCAGAACCCAAAGCTAAATCTTGAATAGCCTTTGATAAGGTCTCAACATCTGAAACTCCTTCAACTATAATTCTTGTGTCAATCATTTCCTTTTACACCAATTGTAGCTTCTCATCTTTGAAGATTTACCAAAGCCACATGATGCGCAGACGCCGTGAGAAGCATGATATGAATGATTTCCACACCTTCTGCATCTCACATGTGTTTTATTGTTCCTCTTACCATAGGAAGGTGTTCCTTTACTCATGTATTAATCCTCCAAATTTGGTGAAATCAAAACAACGTTGTCTCCTCTTACAACTACATGTCCTAACTTTCTTACAGATTCTCCATTCTGAAGCTCTTCTGCAGCTTCCATAACAAGATTCATATGAATATCATAACCTTTAAGAGTTCCTCTGAACTCTCTACCGCCTTTAAGCTCTACTAGGACATTGGAATCCAAAGCTCTGTGTATGATGTCGAGTGGTCTCTGAGCCAATATATCACCTATTATGAAATCAACATTGAATAGTATTTAAAGTTAACGGCGGAATGCTCTAAAAAATTTTCCTATAAACTTAAATATAAACTAAAGTTATATAATATTTATATGAAGAAAAAACCGATTCACGATCTAAAAAAGGGGGAAATAAAAGTTGTTTTAAATTCCATTCAAAATATCTTTGGGAATAATATTCTACAGGCCATTGATAATAAGTCGTCTTTTAAGATATCTAATTTGGATGAAAATATAGATATTATATATGTAAACAATACGCCCTCATTTCTGAAACTTAAAAATAATTTTATTCCATCCTTAAAACTCTTAGTTTCCCTTAAAAAAGAAGAAATTCCTAGAAAAATTGTTATTGATATGGGGGCGGTTCCTTTCATATCAAAAGGTGCTGATGTTATGAGACCTGGGATAAAGGAAATAGATAGCAATATAGAAAAGCATGGGCCGGTAATAATTATAGATGAAAAACACGGGAAGCCGATTGCAGTAGGTATTGCAATGTATTCTTTTGATGAGATCTCTTCAATGAAAGAGGGTAAGGTTATTAAGACCCTCCACTATATAGGAGATAAGATTTGGCAAGGTCTTTGACTACTTTACTGTTACAGATTTTGCAAGATTTCTTGGTTTGTCAATTGGCAATCCTTTTTTTCTTGCAATGTAGTATGTTAAAAGCTGCCCAATAACAACAGATAGAATTGCAAATTTACCATCGTTTATAGTTACATCAATTTTAAAATCAGATTCCATCATATTGGCTATCTTGATGACACGTGCTCCCCGTGCCTCAACTTCCTTTGCATTTGAGTGCATATCGAAATCTTTTCCCGGGATTAAAGCGATGACAGGTGTGCCTGGTTCTATCAGTGCAATAGTGCCATGCTTCAGTTCTCCACCCATCATACCTTCTGCATGTATGTAGGATATCTCCTTTAATTTCAATGCCATCTCTCTTGAAGGGGGATACGAAAGACCTCTTCCGATTATATATATGTCTTTTTTATCGTAGAGCTCATTTGCCAAATGTTTAATACTCTCTTCATTTTCATTTATTACATAATCAATTTTCTCAGGTATAGTTTTCATATTGATAGAAAATCCTAAGATGTAGGAGAGATATAAAAGCGCCACTACTTGATTTGTGAAAGTTTTCGTGGCAGCTACAGATATTTCGGGCCCAGCATGGATTTCAAGAGATATGTCTGATATTCGTTGTAGCGTTGAGTGTGGAACATTTACTAGCGATACTATTTTAGCACCCCTCTCCCTTGCCCATTTTGTGGCCGTCACAACATCCATTGTCTCTCCACTTTGGGATATCGCTATCAAAAGAGTATCTTTATCAACCAACATAAAATTCTGGAACTCACTTGCAATTAGTGTGTGGGCATTAATACCAATTCGATTAAGGAAGTATACGCCTAAAAGTGATGCGTAGTATGAACTCCCAGCAGCAGTAAAAACTACTCTCTTTGAATTTTTTATTAGATTTGCAATCTTAGCTACTTTTTCATGTTGCTCACCATCAAGGGAATTTAATAATCTCTGGGAAGATATAGGTTGCTCGTGTATTTCTTTTATCATATAATGCGGATAATCTTTGACAGATTCTTCTTGTGTTATTGCCCAAGTGAATTCATAAATGCTCTTTTTCAACTCATTGCCATTTAAATCATAAAATGAGTATCTATCTGGGTCAACTATTGCAAACTCCTCATCTTCAAAGAATATCGCCTTATTTGTGTTATCAGAGAATGCATAGATATCTGAAGCAAGATAGAATCTATCCTTTGCGAGACCTAAAACAAGGGGGGAATCTTTCTTTATGGCATAGATCCTATTTTTTCCTTTTTCAATGATAAGTATGGCGTAAGTACCTTTGATTCTTCTGATGAAAGACTTAATCGCTTCAATCATAGTTTTTGATTTGAGTTCTTCATCAAAAAAATGAGAAATGATTTCTGAATCTGTTTCAGTGATAAATTCATGGCCTTTAGAAATAAGCTCTTTTTTTAATTCTTCATAATTTTCAATAATGCCATTATGAACAGTAAATATATTTTTTTTAGAGTTCCAGTGGGGATGGGAATTTGTCTTTGTAACGCCACCATGGGTCGCCCACCTTGTGTGGGAAATCGCGCATGATGTTTTATAGTCTTTTATAGAATCCATGAATTTAGATATTTCCCCTATATCTTTTTCTACATTTCCTTGGACATCTGCGAAGCCAACTGAATCATAACCCCTATATTCTAGTCTTTTCAACGACTTTAAGAGGTCATTTTTTACTGAAATATTACCTTCATTGATAATACCAACGATTCCACACATTAAATCACATAAATAGTGATTTTACTATCTATTTTAAAGTTTCGGGTGAAACACTTTTTTTACGATATAAATATAATGAGATTATTCCCAATAAATCAAAATAGGCGCCATTACAAGCTTCTTTCAATTTCTAACACTATAATAATCCATAAAACCTTTTAAATACAGATAATATTTAATTTTAATGAACGAGTATCTAAAATCAATGATTTCTGACAAAACATTTAATGAAAAGATTCAGGAAATAAAAGAAACACACATATCTTATGTTTTTTTAACTAAAAAACATGCCTACAAAATCAAAAAAGACGTTAAATTTACTTTTCTTGACTATTCAACTTTAGAAAAAAGAGAATTCTACTGTAAGGAAGAGTTTAGGATAAATAAACTACTGAGTCATGATCTATATATCAAAGTTTCCCCATTGGTAAAAGAAGGCGATACATTGATACTTTCCAATTCCGGATTCCCTCTTGATTATGCCATAGTCATGAATAGAATGCCTGAAAAATACATTATGAGAAATCTAATTGAAAAAAATAAAATTACAATTGAAACTATCGAAGATATTGCCTTAAAAGTTCTCTTATTTCATAAGATGGCAAAGGTCGATTCTAAAGGGAAATATGGATCATTGGCCAATATTAAAAGGAATGTTTTTGATAATTTTAAGGACCTTGAATGCTTTATCGGTGACCTTTATTCAAATGATGAGTTCAATACACTGATCAGGAAAAATCTTGAATTTATGGATAATAACGCCACACTATTTGAGAAAAGAGTCAAAAAAAGTAAGATAATTGAAACTCATGGGGATCTCCATTCTGGCAATATTTTTGTTACCCCAAAAGATACTTTTATATTTGATGCCATTGAATTTAATCCTGGAATTAATACCACTGACGTTGCAGCTGAAATTGCATTTTTATGCATGGATTTAGAATTTTTAGGAAGATATGACCTCTCAAAGGCATTTTCAGATAAATACATACTTGAGAGCAACGATAAAGAAATTCTAAAACTGCTTCCCTTTTACAAAGGATATAGGGCATGTGTCAGGGCGAAAGTTAATGGATATAATGCAGCTGTTGATAATGCCGCTAAAGAATTAACAATAAAATATTTTTATCTGGCTTTGAAATATATGGAGGAATTATAGTGGAGATAAGTGAAGTAGCATCAAAAATTAGCTCAAATATTGATAAAGAGGAAATGATTGATTTTTTATTTAAACTAATTGAGACTGAAACCGTAAATCCTCCGGGGAATGAGTACCTGTTGCATGATACCATAATGAAATGTATGGAAGAAATTGGCGCCGAAGTAGAGATAATTTCAAAAGACGAAAAGAGACCAAATTATATTGGTAGAATAGGGAAAGGAAAACCGTCCGTTGCTATAATATCCCACACAGATGTGGTGCCTGCTGGCGAGGGATGGACTCATCATCCTTTCCAACCATATGAAAAAGATGGCAAAATTTATGGTAGAGGGGCTCTTGATAACAAAGGGTGTCTTGCAGCTTCATGGGCAGGTATTAAAGCTTTAATAAAAAGTGGATTAAAGTTTAACGGCACAATTTACCTATGTGCAGTTTCTGATGAAGAGATGGGTTCACACTTTGGTGTTGAATATATGGTTGAGAAAGGCTTTAAGCCAGATTATGCGATCGTTCCTGACAATGGCTTAATAGACACAGCTGTAATTGGAGAAAAAGGTGCAGTATGGTTTGACCTTGAAAGTTACGGAAAACAGTCGCATGGATCAACACCGGAACTTGGGATTAATGCCATCATCAAACTATCTAAACTAATCTCAGATTTTGAAAAATTTAATTTTAATCTTAAATATGACTCTAGATTTACTCCACCAACAATTAATGTTGGTATGATATCGGGAGGCAATGCACCAAACATCGTTGCCTCAAGGTGCAAAGTTACTTTGGACGTGAGATATCCAGTTGGGATATCTGAAGATATGATTATGGAAAGGATGTCTAGTCATATAGAACTATTAAAAAATAAAGATAAAGATGTAGATATAAGACTAGGAGAAATAACAACAAGACATTATCCACATATAATTGAACAGAATAACAGACTAATTGATGCATTTAAAAAAACTGCTCATGAAATTGGCATGCCCCTAAAGTTTGAAACTTCAGCAGGGATAACAGTTGCAAAAATATTGAATTTAAATGGAATACCAACAATTACGCATTCACCAGATGCTGATAAGACATGGCATATCGCCGATGAATTTGTTAAAATAGAAAATTTAGAAAAATGTGCAGTTTTATGGACATCAGTAATATATGAGCTCGTTAAGTAGCTATCTTTCGGCATAATATTTATCTAAATAAAATCCATAATTTTGTTCAATTTCTCTTTGAATTTCATTTTTGAATTCTTCAGCTTTTAATATTCCTTTTTCTTCAAGTTTTTTTAATAGGAGATCAAGAAATACTTCTTGATATGATAGTTCAAAAATAGCTCTTGACATAATTTCGCCAGGAGGGGCCATTGGTATGTTGAAATCTTCACCCATCTCTTCCATTAAATCACCAATTGACTCAAGCAATAAACTTTTAAAAGGCTTTTTATATTCCCTATACAACACAGTATTCGTATTTGGTCGTGAAATATTGGATTATAAGAAGGAAGGAAAAGAAATACTAGAAGGTATTGTAATAGCCGTTGTACTTTACTTAGTGATAAGTATGACCCTTTCGTTTGCTTTGAAAGTTGAGGATCCTGTTGCAGTTGTTATATCCGGTAGTATGGAACCAGTTTATTACAGGGGAGACATTATTGTAATTAAAGGAACGGATCCAAAAAATATTGAAATTGGAGACATAGTTGTATACAAGAGGCCTTACCAAGATATACCTATAGTCCATAGAGCTATTAATATAGTTGAAGAAGGTGGAACACTCTATTTTGTCACTAAAGGCGACAATAATCCCTTTGAAGATTCCTATTTTGAAAATGGCAAAAAACTTCCAGGTGTACCTGATTATGCCATCCTTGGAAGGAGTATATTGAAAATCCCAAAACTAGGGTATGTGACGATTTTCTTTAAACGTCTTATTGGAGTTAGGATATGAGAATGTCCCCTTCACTGGCGGTTGATATACTTATTTTATTTAACAATAAATTAGTTTTGATTAAAAGAGGAAATGAACCGTTTAAAGATAGTTTTGCTATCCCTGGTGGTTTTGTTGAGTATGGAGAGACTGTTGAGAATGCAGCAATCAGAGAAGCTAAGGAAGAAACAGATCTTGAAGTTGCTGAATTATCTCTATTTGGGGTATATTCCGACCCCAATAGAGATCCAAGAGGCCACACCATAAGCATAGTTTTTCATGGTAAGGGAATAGGAATCTCAAAAGCTGGCAGCGATGCCAAAGAATTATTTTTATTTGAATTAGATAAGGTGCCAGACAATTTGGCTTATGATCATAATAAAATAATTCAAGATTTCATGAAACTTTTTAGGAGGGGTAACTATAATTGACAATTCTAACATATCATCCATTTTAATAACTCTAAAGGAAGAGATCAAGAAGTTTTCCCTCCCCATTGTTTCAGAAGTTGCAGCAGACAGGGACCCTTACAAAGTCTTAATATCGTGTATCTTAAGTCTTAGGACTAAAGATGAGGTGACAAAAAAAGCTTCGATTAAACTTTTTGAACATGCAAGCACTCCAAATGAGATGATCAATCTAACTGAGGACGATATTAAGATCTTGATTTATCCTGTTGGATTCTATAAAACTAAAGCAAAAAGAATCATTGAGATGTCCCACAAGATTTTGGAGGATTATAACGGAATAGTCCCAGATACAATTGATGAGCTTTTAAAATTGAAGGGCGTAGGGAGAAAAACTGCAAATATCGTTATTACTCTCGGATATGCAAAGCTAGGAATTTGTGTTGACACCCATGTCCATAGAATTTCAAATAGATGGGGATATGTTAAAACTAAAAATCCAACTCAAACTGAGTTTGTGTTGAGAGAAAAACTTCCTAAAGAGTACTGGATTGAGTATAATGACATTCTTGTGACATATGGTCAAAATGTTTGTGTGCCTATAAGTCCAAAATGCAGTATATGTCCTATAGAAAAATATTGCCCAAAAATAGATGTGATAAAACACAGATAAACAATAGTGGGCCCGCTGAGATTTGAACTCAGGACCTCCCGGTTATCAGCCGGACGCTATAACCAATCTAAGCCACGGGCCCATGTATATCACGAAAATATTAACAACATATTTAAGATTTTCGTTCATATGTATAGTTATGAAGCTTTTGGTCACTGGGGTGCCTGGAACAGGTAAGACTACTATATCGAAAAAACTAGCAGAATTATTAAATTTGACCTATATAAACGTCGGCGACTATGCGAAAAACCACTTTGATTTTCCAATCGAAGAAGATGAAATAGTGATAGATGAAATTTTAATGGAAGAGAAATTGGGAAAACTACAGGATATTATAATAGATTCTCATATCCCATTTAAGGCAGACAAAGCTATTATATTAAGATGCAATCCTACCATTCTTTTTGATAGATTACATGAGAGAAATTATCCTAAGGAAAAGATAAAAGATAACCTACTGTCAGAGATCCTAGATTATGTGGTATGTGCAGTTAAGGATATATTTGCTGAAGAGGATATCTATGAGGTCTTGAGTGAAAACGGTGATGATGCTATAAAAGAAATAATGGAAATAGTTAAGGGGAAAGGTATATCTCTTAAAAATGGAAATCATTTTAACTTTCTTACTGAAGATAATATTATTTTGATAGAAAAATAAAATATTTTTTTATATTTTAGAAGTAACAAGTTTTATAAGTTGAAAAAAGTTGAAGTACAAAGGAGTTATTTTATGGACCTCATTATTAAAAACGGAATGATAGTTACTCCAACAGATATGTATGAAGCAGATGTTGGTATTAAAGGTGAAAAAATTGTTGCTATTGGAAAAGAACTTTCTGGCTCTAAAGTAATTGATGCAAAAGATATGATGATTTTTCCAGGATTCATAGATGTACATACACATATTGAAACTCCATTTATGGGAACATATTCATCCGATACATGGGAAACAGGAACAAAGGCTGCAGCCTTTGGTGGAACAACTTGCATTGTTGACTTTGCCATTCAATCAAAAGGGGGCACTCTAAGAGCAGCACTTGACGAATGGAACAAACGGGCTACTGGAAATGCTTACATTGATTATGGGTTTCACATGGCTATGATCGATATAAATGATAGCTCATTAAATGAAATGGAAACAATGATAATGGAAGAAGGAATTTCGAGCTTCAAATTATTCTTTGCATACAAAGGGGAACTTATGGTAGATGACGATGCATTTTATAAGGCTCTTGAAAAAGCAGAAGAGCTTGGTGGATTAATCATGATTCATGCTGAAAACGGCCATATTATAGACCTTTACACAAAAAACCTGTTAGTTGAAAATAAGACTGAACCAATGTATCATGCTGTTTCAAGACCCTCTATAATGGAAGGGGAAGCTTGTCAAAGAGCTATCGCTTTAGCAGAACTTGCCGAGGCACCGCTTTACATAGTCCATAACTCATGTCTTGAGGCAGTTGAAGCAATTCATGAAGGAAGGGAGCGCGGACTTCCAATTTATGGTGAAACATGTCCACAATATCTCACCCTTGATGAAGAAAGATATACTGACCCTGGGTTTGAGGGTGCGAAGTATGTCATATCCCCGCCACTGAGGTCAGAGTTTGACCAAGATGCACTTTGGTTTGCAATTGAGAGAGGGGACCTTCAAGTAATTTCAACAAATCACTGTCCTTTCTTTTTTAGAAAACAGAAAGAAAGAGGAAAGGATAACTTTGCAAAAATACCAAACGGGATACCGGGGATTGAAACTAGAATGGCAGTAATGTACACTGCAGGGGTACTTGAAGATTGGATCACAATAAATAGATTTGTGGAACTTAACTCAACAAATCCAGCAAAACTATTTGGAATGTTTCCACAAAAAGGAACAATAGCTATCGGCTCAGATGCAGATATAGTTATTTTTGATCCAGAAAAAGAAGTCACGATTAATTCTAAAAATCTTCACCAAAATACAGATTATACCCCATGGGAAGGCATGATAGTAAAAGGCTACCCTATAACAGTAATCTCAAGAGGAAAAGTTATTGTAGATAAAGGTAATCTCAAAGGCGAAAAAGGATGGGGTAAATTTATAAAAAGGGATAGGTTCTATCCTTTATAATATAATTAATTTTTATTATATCTTTAAAATACCAAATTTTCATCGGATCTTGGACAATTAATTAATTAATTTTAAAATATTTTTAGGATATTCCATGATATAGTCGAAAATTATATATATTCAAACATATTAAGTGACTATGCCTTTAAAATGTTGGAGGCTTTTAATGGAAGATTATGCGCAGATGGAAAAAGAGTACGTCATGAGACCTTGGATGTGTCAAGCTGATGTCAGAGTTAACATTATAGATAGGGCTGAAGGTATATATTTCTGGGATAAAGCAGGTAAAAAATATACTGATTTTTCTTCCCAACTTATGAGTTCAAGTTGCGGGCATAACATAAAAGAAATAAATGATGGGATAATCGAACAGCTTAATAAATATGCCTATGTTACTTCTGGGCTTGGAAGTGAAGCAAGAGCAAAACTTGGAAAAATGATCGCTGACATTACAGGGCCAAACTATAAGAGAACATTCTTTTCTTCAAGTGGCACTGAAGCAAATGAAGCTGCAGTCAAAGCCGCTAAATGGTACACAGGAAAATACAAACTTATTTCTCGCTATCAATCATTTCACGGTGCCACCGGCATAGCAATGATGTTGACGGGGGATCCAAGGAGGTATCCAAATGAGCCTGGTTATCCAGGTGTATTACACGGACCCGATTGTTACTGTTATAGATGCCCATTCAAACTTGAATATCCAAAATGCGATATCTTATGTGCTAGATATATTGGCGATATGATTAGATATGAGTCAAAAGAGTCAGTTGCCGCTATAATAACTGAGTCAATAGTGGGTTCAAATGGCATCATCCCTCCAGTAAAAGAATATTTCCCTATGTTAAGGGAAATTTGTGATAAATACAATGTAGTGTTAATTGCAGATGAAGTTATGACAGGATTTGGAAGAACAGGAAAATGGTTTGCATTTGAGCATTATAACTATAATCCCGATATAATAACTTCAGCAAAGAACATATCTGCAACTTACGTTCCTCTTGCTGGAACTACTTATTCTAAGAAGATATCTGATTACTTTGAAGATCATTGGTTTGTTGAAGGCCATACATTTGCAGGTCACCCACTTGGATGCGCAGCCGGAGTTGCAACAATAAATTACATGAAGAAGAATAAGCTAGTAGAAAATGCCGCAAAGATGGAAAAGGTAATGGAAAAAAGATTAAATGAGATCAAGGCTTGCCACAAATCAGTAGGTGATGTCAGAGGAAAAGGATTGTTCTGGGGAATTGAATTAATAAAAAACACTATTACAAAGGAACAAATGGGAACAAGAGAAGATAGATTCATTAGAGGGCATGTGTCAATACCCGCTAAAGTAGCAGGAGAATGTATGAGGAATGGGGTCTTCTTCTTACAGATGATCTCTACACTTCTATTTGCGCCCCCTCTGTCAATAAATGAAAAGCAGATAAACGAGGCTCTTGATGTTGTTGATATAGCTCTTGAGATCTCTGACAAAGAAGTTGTAGCATAAACTATTATTTTTTATCATGTAATTTTTTCTTAAGACAAATTTTATATAGGCTCCATATAGATTAACTTACATGGGTAAATATATTCTTCTCAATCATTTGCATAACTTATCGTTGTTTTCTCTACCTTTAAAGGAGGAAATTAAATGGATGTAGGGGTTATTGGAAAGCCTAATGTAGGAAAATCAACTTTTTTTAATGCTGTCACTCTTGGAGGGGCAGAAATTGCAAATTATCCTTTCACTACAATTGACTCAAACATTGGGGCAACTTATGTCACATATAATTGCCCTTGCAAGGAGCTTCATGTAACATGTTCCCCTCAAAATTCAAGATGTATAGAAGGGATAAGACTTGTTCCTTTAAAGATAATAGATGTTGCAGGTCTTGTAAAAGGTGCACACACTGGGAGAGGTCTTGGAAACAAGTTCTTAAATGACCTCTCAAGGGCCGAAACATTGATACATATAGTTGATGCGTCAGGCTCAACGGATATCGAAGGAAATCCAGTTCCCATAGGAACTCATAATCCAATTGAAGATATAGAATTTTTAGAAGAAGAAATTAATCTTTGGTTTTTCGGTATACTAAATGATAACTGGTTTAGATTTGCAAGAAAAGTGTGCTCAGGGCATCATGACTTCTGTAAAATTGTCGCTGAACAATTCACTGGGATAGGCATAACTGAAGGAACCGTAATTGCTTCAATTAGAGAAACAGGACTAAATCCAGAGCAATGTATACACTGGAAGGACGAGGAGTTATTGATATTTGCCAGATCACTTAGAAAAATTTCTAAACCAATTACAATAGTTCTAAACAAAGTGGACATAGCCCCACCAGAGAATATTAAAGCTCTGAAAGAAAAAATTGGTGAAGTGTTCACAATTAGTGCTGAAGCTGAACTTGTTTTAAGAAAAGCAGCAAATGCAGGCCTTATAAAATATATTCCTTCACAAAAAACATTTGAAATATCTGGGAATTTAAATGACATGCAAAAAAATGCTTTAAACAAAATCAAGAACTTTATGGAAAAAAATGAGGGCACAGGTGTCCAAAATGTTATTAATCAAGTAGTATTCAATATTTTGGGGAAAATAGTGGTATATCCTGTAGAGGATGAGTCGCACATGAAGGATGGGAAAGGCAACGTACTGCCTGATGCATACCTAATGGAAAAAGGTTCAACTCCAAGAGATTTGGCATTTAGAATACACACGGATATTGGAAAGAGTTTTCTTTATGCGGTCAATGCAAGGACTAAGATGAGGATAAAGGATGATTACGAGCTTCAAAATGGAGATATTATTAAGATAGTTTCTGCTGCGAGGTAGTCACATGAGTTCTTCAAGAGGTATATCGACAAACTTGTTCAATTTAGGGAGTATATGTCTTGTAGTTTTTGGTGGGAAAAGTTTTCCTCTCCTTGCAGTCTTAACAACTTCGTCCTTTGTCACCTTTTTAGGAACTAATATTGCATCAGCCTTTTCAGAATAAAGTAGCCAATAGGCTTTCTTCAAAGTCTTTTCGTATCTTACAGTCATACCATTTTTTTCCAATATTTCTACTATCTTACCTAAATCCCCATAAATAACTGGGAACCATTGGCCTAATTTTATCTCAGGATCATTATAATTAACAAGCAGACAAGGGACCTTTTTACAACCAAGTCTTTTTGCAGCTTCAAATCTATGATGACCATCGAGAATTGTCATTGTATCTCCATCAACAATTATGGCAACTGAGAACTTCTTTTCCCTCTCCATCTTAATCATTAATCGATTAAGAACACTTGGAACTATACGCTCGTGAGTATTTAGCTTTTCAATCTCGATGTACTCTATATCCATAAACAGATACTTGAGTTAAAATCTTATATGTTTTTGTATGCAAAAAGGGATTGTCCAAATGAAACACCACCATCCCCACATGGGATAAGTTTGTGCTCAACATACCTTAAGCCGCTTGATTCTACTTTTTTCCTAATAGCATTTGTGAATATCCTATTATAGGCCACACCACCTGAAAAACCAATCGGGAGGTGATCCACTTTAGCATTTTCAATAGCAATGTCAGAAAATGCATTGGCAAGAGAAATATGGACAGTTTTTGCCAGATCCTCCCTTTTATGTTTATGTCTTAGATTAAATATTTCCTTTGCAAAATCTTCTATTTGAAGTATATTGTTTTCAACTTCAATTGGTATTTTAAGATCATTCCCATTCCATGCTAATGACTCTAATTTCATTGCGGGCTCACCTTCATACGTTCTTTCAGAACAAGAAAATAGCATAGTAGAGAACATATCAAGTATCCTGCCACAAGAAGTTGAAAAAATCTTCTCTTCAGCCACTAATTTCTTTAATACTTCAATGCCCTGGCCACCATATTTATAGGAGGTCGAGTATTCACTTAGATCTTCATCTTTTAAAATAGAAACTAATACTCGTATAGGTTCCTTTGCGGCTTTATCACCACCAACAAGAGCATATTTTTTTAAGTGGCCTATACGCTCTTCACCATTGCCTGTAACATGGAATACCTCCCCTCCCCACGAAGTCCCATCAAGACCATATCCAGTTCCGTCACAGACAATTGCAATACCTTCTTCTATTTTATTTTCAGCAAATACCGCTCTAGCGTGGGAGATGTGGTGCTGCACCTTCAAAAGGGGTATCCCAGATTCTTTAGAGTATCTTTCAGCTAGTTTTGTAGTTTCATACTGTGGGTGGAGATCAGATACTAATAACTCGATTTCTTCCATCCTCATATTTAAAAGAGTCAGCATTTTTTTAATTGCATCTTCAAAAAATAGTAAAGTATCATATCGGCTAGTGTTTCCTATATGCTGGGAGATAAATGCTTTCTTTTCCTTGGTAAGTGTAAATACGTTATTAAGTTCAGCACCAAAAGCCAAAACTTTTTTTGAATGAGGAATATTTATTCCATGGGGCACAAAGCCTCTTGATCTTCTAATAAACTTACCATCACGGACAACTGAGTCGTCACATCTATTGTATATTTCTAGATTATTGCACATGAAGTAGTCCACATTAAGAGACTCAAATGCAGAATTGTTGTCAATTATCATTGGATTACCTGGCATATTAGCGGAGGTCATAACAAAAAAATCCAAAGTAGTGTAATTAAATAACAAAAAATGAAGTGGAGAGTATGGCAACATTATACCTACATTATGAAGTCCAGGAGATACAATTTCAAATTCTTTAGGGTTCTTTTTTTCTAATACCACAATAGGTCGTTCGCGAGATGTTAGAGCGTTCTTTTCTTCATAATTCACATTGCAACACTTTTCTATAGCTTCAATGTTTCTGCCAAGAATCGCAAATGGCTGGTAAGGTCTCCCGAGTCTTATCCTAAGCTCGTCTACAACTTCTTTATTTAACGCATCACACCCAATGTGATATCCACCGAGTCCTTTAATAGCAATGATCTTTCCATCTTCTAATAACTTTGCTGCCGATTCAATTGGATTTTCTATTTTTTCTCTAGACCTATTAAAAAGTGAATAATGTGGGCCACATACAGGGCACGCAACAGGCTCTGCATGATATCTTCTATTAAGAACATCCCTGTATTCCTTAAGACACTCAGGGCAAAGTTTAAACTTTTCCATAGTTGTCATTTCTCTATCATAAGGGGTCTTTTTGATTATTGTAAATCTTGGACCACAGTTTGTACAATTGATAAAGGGATAGAAGGCCCTTCTATCTGTTTTAAGGAAAAGCTCCCTCTGGCAATCCTCGCACACACATACATCAGGCGGGATCATTGAGGCTGAACCACCGTTTCCACTTTTACTCTCTTTTATATAGAAAAGATTACCTTTAAAATTTTCATCAAAAGATTTATCATTTATCAAAAGCCTATCAATTTTGGCTAATGGAGGCTTTTTTTGATTCAAATCATCGATAAATTTAGTTATTTGGTCCTGAGGGCCATCAACAACGATTTCTACGTTATCTCCTCTGTTTCTAACATAGCCGCTTAAACCATTTTCAATGGCTGTTTTATATACAAATGGCCTAAATCCCACAGCCTGAACTGTTCCATAGACCACAATACTCTTCATGGACTCTGCAATAATGCCGTTTATATAAAATTTATCATCGATATGGAACTTTTTAGAAATAAAATGTATAGCAAACGTTTATAAACGTCCGATTTCAAATATCTTCAAGGTGAAACTAATTTACTTATCAATAACTTCTAATAAAGGTGAATTTCATGATCAATGTATTCATAAATGGGTATGGAACTGTTGGGAAGAGGGTAGCAGATGCAGTCGCCCTCCAGAAGGATATGAAGATAATTGGTGTTTCAAAGAGAACACCTGATTTTGATGCAGAACAGGCAATAAAGAAGGGCTATGATCTTTATTGCGTTGATGGGGTCGATATAGACACCTTCAAAAAGAGAGGATTGAAAACACAAGGTTACTTAAAAGATATTAAAGACTCTGTAGATGTAGTTGTGGACTGTGCACCTGGAAAACAAGGTGCTAAGAACATGGATCTCTACAAATCACTTGGGCTTAATGCCATTTTTCAAGGAGGAGAGGATGCTTCTATTGGAACCTCCTTTAACGCTCACTCTAATTTTGATAAGAATATAGGTCAAAAATACATAAGGGTCGTTTCTTGCAATACAACTGGACTTGCAAGAACTCTAAACTGCCTAAACGAAGCTAATGCCTTAAAGAAGGTGAAGGCGGTAATGATTAGAAGGGCAGCTGATCCTGGGGACAACAAAAGAGGACCTATAAATGCTATAGTACCTGAAGTAAAGGTACCATCTCATCATGGCCCGGATTTAAAGACTGTTCTCCCAGTAGATATTGAAACCATAGCTGTAAAGGTGCCTACAACATTGATGCATCTTCACACAATAATGGTGGATTTAAAGAGAGATATGAAGAGGGAGGAAGTAATAGACTTATTTAATAACGTATCAAGAGTTATTTTAGTCAGTAAAGAAGATGGGATAGATTCTACTGCAGATATAATGGAGTTTGCAAAGAATCTTAACAGAAACAGAGGGGACATGTTTGAAACTATAGTCTGGAAGGATTCAATTAATATTAAGGATGGAACGCTTTACTATATCCAGGCTATTCATCAAGAATCCGATATTGTTCCTGAAAATGTAGATGCCATTAGAGCTATGTTTGATCTTAAAAAGAGAGATGAGTCAATTAATATGACAAACAAAGCCTTAGGTATTCTATAATTTTTTTGAGGGGAGGGAATTTATTATGAGTGATAAAGATTTTATTGAGGATATTGTATCGAAGAAAGGAGACGATTATCTTAAGGACATAAAAGAGGAAGTTGGTACAACTAAATACATCATCAAAGCTCAGATTAATGCAAGCGGCATTGTAGAACGGCCTGATGTCGTTGGGGCTATATTTGGGCAGACTGAAGGATTGTTAAGTGATGACCTTGACTTACGGGAACTACAAAAGACTGGGAGAATTGGAAGGATTAGAGTAAACATCAATTCAAAGAATGGAAAAAGTACAGGGGAGATAATTGTCCCTTCGAGTCTTGACAAAGTTGAAACTGCCATTCTTGCAGCTTCACTTGAAACAATCGATAGAGTTGGACCTTGCAATGCTAGGATAGATGTAACAACAATAGAAGATGTTAGAAAATCAAAGAGGAACTACGTAGTTGATAGGGCTAAAATTATTCTGACAACAATGGTGGATGAGATAACGCCTGAAAGCTCTGAACTTACAGATGAAGTTAAGGAATCTGTTAGAATGGGGGAAATTCAATCCTTTGGAGAAGATCAGCTTCCCGCAGGACCTAATGTTGACGAAAGTGATGCGATAATTGTTGTTGAGGGAAGAGCAGATGTTTTAAATTTGTTAAAATACGGAATCAAAAACACCCTTGCTGTAGAAGGGACAAGCGTTTCAAAAACAATTGCAGCAATATCCCATGAAAAGACAGTTACTGCATTTGTGGACGGGGATAGAGGCGGAGAGCTCATACTAAAAGAGCTTTTTCAGGTTGCAGAGGTCGACTATATTGCAAGAGCGCCCATGGGAAAAGAGGTAGAGGATCTAACAAAAAAAGAAATAATTAAGGCTCTAAGGAACAAGATCCCAGCTGAACAGTGGATTGTTGAAAACATTGACAAGCCAAGGTATGAACAACCAAAATCACAAGTAAAACATGACGAAAAGGAACCACAGCAGAAGCACCACCGCCCTGAATCATATCATAAACCTCCAGAACCCATCCCATTGAAAAAGCCTTACTCAGATCTTGATCGATTTGGCGAAATAATCGAAAAATTACCTGGAACACTCGATGCATACCTTTTGGATGCAGAAGGTAAAATAAAGCACAAAGTTTCTGTGAGGGATTTAGTTGATGCAATGAGATATACAGAAGACTACGAAGCAGTCGTATTTGATGGTGTTGTTACACAGAGGCTCGTTGATATTGCGGGTGAAAAAGGTGTCAAATTCCTTGTTGGTGTTAAAACAGGAAACATAACTAAGAAGCCTGTTAATCTAAAAGTACTTTCCTTTAAGGAACAGAGCGGGGAAATGGAAGCTGCAGGTGTCTAGAATTAAAGTAAAACTTTCTTTATTTTTAGACAGCGAAAAAACTGCTGAGGTTTATTACAATGGGATTTACATTGATAACAAACCTTTTAAAGGAACTTCCATCTCTACTAGAATATATAAAGAGACCTTAGAAGTTGAATCTGAGTCTGATTCTATAGGGACTCTTAAGAATACTGTAGATGATATTATCGCATGTGTTGAGGCAATAAGGAAAACATTAATATTATAGGAGGAATTTTATTGGCTAGAAAAAGAGTAGCGGGAAAAGATCCATGGAAGGCAAAGACATGGTATACCATTTATGCTCCTGATATGTTTGATAAGAAGGAGATTGGTGAGACGATATCTGACAAGCCTGAAAAAGTTTTAGGTAGGAAGATTGAGACAAACATGAAGGAGATTACAGGTGACTTAAAGAAGAGTCACATTAAACTAATCTTTAGGGTTAAAGAAGTCACAGGTGAAAATGCATATACCGAATTCTTTAGACAGGAGCTTTCAAGGTCCTATCTTAGAAGTCAAATAAGAAGAAGGAACTCAAAAGTTGACTCAATTTTTAACATAACGACAAAGGACGGCTATAATTTAAGGGCATCAACTTCTGCAATCCTTACAACTAGGATACTCACATCCCAGAAGAAGGCCATACGAGAGGTAATAAATCAAGAGCTAAAATCAATCAGTACAAACAATGACTTTGCTCAATTTTTAGATGAAGTGACAAGCGGAAAGATGTCAAGTGAGATATATAAAAAAGCAAGAAAAATCTACCCTCTTAAAAGAGTTGAAGTCACAAAGATAAAACTAGTTGACAAGCCACAAGTAAAAGAGGCTGCATAAACTGTGGAAGACCAATCTTTCCATAGTATTTTTTATTCTTTAAAAAATCTTAAAATCCAATTTATTTTGACATTATAGTTGGAATTACAAGAGGCGGAATAATCCCCTTAACTTTGTCATTTATTTCCGGGAAAGAGCTACTGTTCTTATATTTAATCTATACGGAGAAGATTTGTCTCATGAAAGGGCCAAAAAAATCTAATTATTATAAGAATTATACTGTGACATTTCAGGTAAATCATTTGTTTTAGTTTGTAAGGATAATTGCTTCTTACATGGATTTAAAGGGTGTATAAACTATCTTGAAATTTTAATCTTAGAAGGGATATCAATAAATTTCTTTATGCTAGATATTATAACAGAATCGTTAGTTGCAACTATACCATTACAATTTTTTAATGCATGATCCACACTTGTCAATGTTTCAGAATCACCGTTGATATTTTTTTCATCCATTTTATTTCTTATCAACTCTGACAGCTTTCCACTCTTGCTCATCATCTTATCAAGGTAAAATTGAGTATAACAAGGGGGATATCTATTCAAAAGGGCCAATATAATATCAATTGACTCAAGAGTTTCACTTGTTATCTTATGTTTGTTTGAAACATTTCTAGTATCCCTTAGCAATCCATCCATGGAAACAAAAGTCTTGCCCAATAGGAGCGATTCAGTTGTTATTATTACATTATAGCCATCAACAAATAAATAATTACCCTTAATGCCCTTTAGATTCATTTTCTTTTTCTTTGTAGCTTCAATATATGATTTGTCAAAAACACTTCTAGAAAGGACATACCTTTGCTCATTTTTAAGTCCATAGTGATCACCTACAAATCGTAATGCATACTGTTTTGGATAGCCTTTATTTAGGAGAAGATATAGGTCTTCTTTGGCGCTATCGATGCCATTTTTTTTCATATTAAAATATTCTTTTTTTAGTTAAAATAATTTTTGGGAAGATTCTCTTTAGTTTAATCTAATTAGAGTATGCTTTAAGTGGATGAACTTATTTTAGAGGACAGAATTAAATGAATCAAGCTAGGCATTTCTATCGAAATATAAAATATAGGTAATATATTACCCAATAGAAATATTTATAAATAGTTCATATTACACGAGACTAAAGGTAACATATTACCTATTTAGGGGGTATTTTATGGAAAGAATATATTTAGAGGCAATCGGAATATGGATATTATTTGTATTTGTGGCGATATTAAACGGTTCAATAAGACAGTTTTTGATATTGCCAAAGACAACTGAACTCACGGCTCATCAGATAAGTTGCTTTACCGGCATATCATTGTTTTTTATAATCATGTATCTATGGTTGAAATATACAGATGCATCTTATACAGGCTATAATTTAATAGTCGTTGGCATATCCTTCCTCTTTGCAACAATTCTTTTCGAATTCATATTTGGTCACTTTGTAATGGGCCACAATTGGGCAAAGTTATTGCACGACTATAACTTTTTTCAAGGAAGACTTTGGTCTTTAGTTCTTATCTGGACAACAATTGGGCCATATGTCGTCTCAAAATATATTATTGGTAAAATTTAAGCTATGAGGTGGGAAAATGGAAAAGATAATTAGGCCTGAATTATTTGAAATTTTTGGTAAAATATTTTTCTTGAACAATCGATTAGGCTATCTGGGGGACAATGAACTCAGAAAAGATGACCTTACAACAAAGCAGTGGCAGTTAATTGCAGCCATTGGGAAATATTTTACTTATCCACCTTCAATAAGCGAAATTGCAGAAGTTCTAAGCACAACACATCAAAATATCAAGCAGATAGCCCTGAAACTCCAAGAGAAAGAATTTATTGCAATCGAGAAGGATCAAAAGGACAAAAGAGTTTTGAGATTAAGACTAACTGAAAAGAATAGAAGATATTGGGAGTCAAATAAGGATGAAGACGAGGCCTTCATAAGATCTCTTTTTAATTCACTTACAGATAATGAAATAAAAGAGCTATATTACCTTCTAAACAAACTAGAGGAAAACATCAATCAAATGTATGACAATGCTAAGAAGGGATTAATATGAAAAATATAAATGCCCTATATTGCAAATTTTGTTGAATTAACTAGGGATTTGAAATTACTCTTCTTTGCATTAGTTTCAAATTTATGCTTTTGTATAAGCATATATTTTAAATCTCGGGCAACTTGGTGATTCTCATCAATTTTTAAGGCCATATCATAGCACTGATTTGCCCAGAGATACTTACCAAGCTTCTCTAAAGTTTCTCCTTTATGTACCCACTCCTCAGGAGTTTTGGGCTCATTTTCAACAATTCTTGCAGAATAGTCCTTTTCTATCTTGCTCCTACACTCCTCAGCTTCATCAAATCTTTGTATATCTTCTAAAAGATTAGCCATACCTTCCCAGGCAAGGGTGTTTTCTGGCTCAATCTTAGTTGCAAGTGAGTAGTAGTCCAAAGCATCTTCAACTTTCCCAAGTCTTTCTAGCAGAACAGCCCTGCTATAAATAGCCGAATAATCAAGAGGGTCTAACTCCATAGATTTATCATAACACTTAATGGCCTCTTCATATCTACCTAGGGATCTCAAAGCTATGGCTTTAAACTCCCATGCAAATGCATTGTCAGGGTCAATCTTTATGGCCTCGTCAAAAGAGTCAATAGCTTCTTCCAAATCATTTGTTCCCTCATATAGGAGAATATAACCTTTTAGCCAGAATAAGAATGGGTCATTTTTGTTTTTCTTTAAGAGTTTTTCAATCTTCTCTTTTGCCGCTTGAATCTTTAGTTCATCAAGAAGAGAGAATATCTTCTCATATTTCTTCTTTATCTTACCTACATCTTTTATATCTTCCATTCTATCCCTCTCAGAAGCTATTAGGTGTTATTGAATATATGTCCTTAATATTTAAAATTATTGAATATTCTTTTAAGTGTAGTGCAAAATAAGAATAATTAATATCATCATCGTCTGAATAACAAGACATGTTAAAATGAGCGGATCAGTGAATACTTTTTCCTTAGTCTTTCTCTCAATAAGCTTTAACTCCCTTGGAATTAGCTTTTCTCTCCTATAAAATAACTCTCTTTCGTCCATCTTGCCCACTCAAGTTAAGGTTATCTTACCTTGCTGAATTTAACATCGTTTTTCTTAATCCTCATCTTGATGCCCCTATAAATAAATCCTATCATGAGGACAAAAGCTATGATATCATCACTCCACCCTATAATCGGGAGAAAGTCAGGGATAATATCAAGAGGTGACGCAATGTATAATCCTAATATTGTTACAATAATCCAGTTAAATATCATCTTTCTAAAAATATAGATAACAATTGCGGCTATTATTGAAATTACTAGGATGGCAATAAGAACTGTTTGATACCACTCCATTGTATCTAGATATCCACTATCTTTAATAAATATATGTAAATTTTATTGGAAAATTTATTGATCTTCTACATCTTCTGAGGTGTATTCATCTTCTTCGTCATCATCATAAAAGTCTATGAATCCAACATCTTCAATAGTTTCGTTAATCATTTCAAGATTCTTGTTCATAGCCTTCATTTCCTTTAATATTTCTGTCATGAGTTTTAATAGCATATACTCTGTTTCTTCTTTCATTTTTGCGCCTCCTAATTTAAACTTAGTCATATATAATGTAAGCTATCTATATAAAAATTTAATTAAAAAATATGTCTCATAGCCGAAAAATAACAGTTATTTCAAGCAAAAAAATATATATGATGCTTCCAAATAGTAGTACGTGGGTGCTTTTTCCATTAAAAGTAGTGATGAAATTGGAGAGAGTAAAACTCTTACTAGCTACAAACTGGGTAGGGAGCCCCTGATGGTCTATACAATTGGCCATAGTAACAGAAATATTTCCGACTTTATGCACATATTGAGAAAGTTTAACATTGAACTTTTAGTAGACATCAGGACTTACCCTTACAGTAAATTTGCTTCTGATTACAACAAAGAAATTTTGTTTAGATCCCTAAAAGGAAATAATATAGAATATCTCTATAGAGGGGATACGCTTGGCGGCTTACATCCTGAAGGATTTGAAAGATACCGTGAAACTCAAAAATATTTTGAAGCGTTATTTGAACTTCTAAGGTATATTTTGATGTCAAATAAAACAGCAGTAATAATGTGTGCCGAGAGGGATTATAACAATTGTCACAGGCGATTTATTTCCGAAGATTTAGAGAAAATAATTCTAGAAAACAACTATGATATCCTTATTGAACATATAGTTGATGAGAAAGGAATTGATAAAACTCTTGATCAGTATATGATCTAATTGTCTAATCTCAGAAATAGAAAAAGAGGATCCATATTATAATTGTTTTTAGCCCATTATGAAAACATCTTCTATTTTATCTTTGTTTAGCGCTTTAGTTATCTTATAAGCAAGCTCTAATGAAGGATTGTATTTTCCCTGTTCAAGTGAATTAATAGTCTGCCTTGTAACATCTACAATTGCTGCAAGCTCCTCTTGAGTTATATTCTGGTCTTTTCTAAACTCCCTAATCTTTGTTTTCATAATTCTGTTCTCTTAATTCTTAGTTATACTTTAATATTTACTAATATCTCCTCTCTAGCACCTTGTAAGCTATTCCATAAAATAATAACATTGTACAGACTGCATAACTTATGAATATAGAATATCTCATCGTAATTGGCCATATTCCATCCCAAATAATGAGGGCAAAGGCGGCAAAGATAAAAACTGTAAATGTTAGTGTCATAGTTTTATTTCTCAGCATCTCCATCCTCTCATCGATAATCTTTTCCCTCTTTGTGAAATATGTTATTGTAGTTACAAGGACCATGACAAATCCTATGAAGATGAGATAGTTACCTACTGTGGAATAGCCAAATAATTCATTTGTTCCTACATTGAATTGATTTAGGAGAGCACCTGAAACAATCAAAAATATTATGAATACGATCCTAAAGATCATACTTTTTTTAGTTACTACTTTTTTGCTTGTCATTAGTTTTCCCTTTCTAACTTATAATTTGTAATCGACTTAATTACCACGCCAACAACTAAAGCCCCTACTACAAATGGATTGACATAAATTTTGTTGTTTAAAGTACTGTATAACAGTTCAACAAAAACTCCAAAACATAGAACTATCATCATTCCCCAAGCGGCATTCCTTTCAGCTATAGCTTCGTGTATTACCTCTCGTTCATCTTTTTTCAACTTCCACATGATATCAAAGACGTCAACTAAAAGAAACGCTAACCATATTCCAGTTACTATGAGCTTCATATGCGTTGATTCGCCAGCTATCGTTATTAGGACTACAAGGGCAATAATCATCACTGCAAAGTACACTGCACCTTGCCATGTTTTGATGCCTAAGCCCCATCCTCCATATTTTCTTCTCTTAAACCATTCAGGTTTCGCTATAATCATCTTTAGACACCTCCAATATGTAAAAAATATATTACATTTAGTATATAAAGGTTTCGATTTTGTCAAAAATATATTACATTTTATTTGTAGCTGATTTATACGTAAACGGCCTGGCGTACTTTATAAGAAAACTCATAGCTTCACTTTAATTTGAAATTTATTCTACATAGGGCGTTTATATTTACATAAATCGAAGGAGATACAAGGCCATCTCATTTATCATGCCAATTTCATGCATACATGCTTTTGAGATTACAAGAAATTAGTTTTTTGCTATTAACTTTCCAAAAAAAGAAAATACTCATTAAACTTATAAATCGATGTCTTACCATTTAAAATAAAGGAATGAATTATAATGCTTAAAACAATCTGTGCTGTTTTTATAGTATTTCTTTGCTTTTCTATATTTCCTGCATACTGTGCAGATGGCGACTTGCTATGGGAGAAAATCTATGATGGAGGGCGAACAGATCAATCATGGAATGTGGCGATAGATTCTAAGAACAATGTTATAGTTACAGGCTATTCTCAAAATGTACTTAATCCCGATTATTGTACTATAAAATATAGCCCTAATGGTAATTCTATTTGGATAAAAAAATTTGACAGTGGCCATGATGATTTTTCATACGGGGTTGCAACAGACTCTTTAGATAACATTGTAGTAACTGGGCGGGTTAATAACGGGAGAGATAATGATTACTATACAATTAAATATGGCCCAAGCGGCAATGTTCTCTGGGAAAAAATATATGACAGCGGTAGAGCAGACACAGCTGTCGGAGTTGCTATAGACTCTTTCAATAACATCATCATCACAGGTTACTCAAATAATGGAAATAATGATGATTATTATACGATTAAATATGATCCTAATGGTAACGTTCTATGGAAAATTGCATATGATAGTGGCAGAAGTGATATCCCAAGTAGGGTAACAACAGATTCTAAGAACAACATTATAATTACTGGTTACCTTCACAATGGAAAAAATCAGGATTATCTAACAGTAAAATATGATTCCAATGGAAATATGCTGTGGGCTCAAATATATGATAGTGGGAGGAGTGAGGTAGGATATGATGTTGCCACTGACAATGAAAATAATGTCGTAGTAACAGGTTACTCTCACAATGGATTAACCCAAGATTATTTCGTTATTAAGTATGATTCTAATGGTAATGTGTTATGGACGAAAAGATATGATACTGGAAAAAATGAAGTATCCCAAGGCATAGGTATAGATTCATTTGGTAATATCTTTATCACTGGATATGTTATTAATGCTTCTAATTACAGCGATATTGATTGCTTGACTCTAAAATACTCACCAAATGGTGATAAGATATGGGAAAAAATACACGATAAAGGCCCCACTAATTTCGGGTGGGGTGTTGCTGTTGATTCTTTGAATAATATTATAGTTACTGGATATTTCAGAGGTGCCTCAAATTCGGATTACTTCACAATAAAATATGAAGGGATTCCACCAGTTGGCACCTTTTCCAAACGTGAACTTCCTTTAAGAGAAATTATGTCAATAGTAAACTATCCTGGAAGACCTGTAGGTGAATTTATAAGAGACAAGGACAGACATGACTGATTATCAAAAGTAAATGTTAAGTGGGGTTAAATATCAATAAAGAAAAAATTAGAGATTAATAACATTATTAATCATTTTTTTAGTCTTAAATTAATATTATTTATATACCCCTTGTTTTCTATTGGAGTTTCCAAATCGATTACCAAATGGATTCTTCTAAAATCTATATAAAAATTATTTTATCCTTATGTAAAACGAGGATATAATCTCTTTCATTAATCTTCTTTTAGCCTCTTCACTTGATAATCATTTACTTTTGAAACTCTCATCCTTTTTGCAGGTCGTGTCTTTGCGTAGCTCTTATAACTATTACTAGAATCTTCCACAAATGTCTTTATATATATCGACATTAATTTAAATTTATTATTATTTTTTACACTCTTAATATAATAATTTTTTCGAATTTTATATTTTATTCTATAAATAGATAAATTTATATATCCAAATATTAATTATCACATGGTGACAAAAATGGCAGAATTGATAAAAAGAATTTTAGTCCCAGTAGACGGCTCCAAAACTTCTGAGAAAGCGATTGAGTATGCCGCATGGGTCGCAGGTAAAACTGGTGCATGCATTATGCTGCTCCATGTAATAGATGTTGATAAATTACAGATGAATTATGAGGCAATGGATAGATTTTTGCCTGACTGGGAAGACAAGATAAAAGGAACTGATGATATAAAGAGATATTCTCCATTTTTCGAAGAGCAACTTACATGTATGATAGAGGATCCAATATGTAAGAGGGGCCAAACAGTTCTCAATGAGATGGCAAAATATGCTGAAAAACAGGGAGTAAAAGTAAAGAAAATGATGAAACTTGGTAAGGTAGTTGACACCATAATACAAACAGCTGATGATGAGAAGTGTTGTGACCATATTATTATGGGTAAAACAGGATTAACAGGCATAAAGAAACTTATAATGGGTCATGTCGCTGCAGATGTAGCAAAATATGCAAACTGTAGAGTTACATTAGTTCCTTAAATATATTTATTTTTATATTTTTTATTTTTCTTGATAATTGACTCAAATTTAAATGAAAACCCTCAAATTCATATATGGGCCACTTCTGCTGTTCCAACCAAATGATAAAATATCATTGTTTCTTAAGATATGTCTTTGCACTCTGACATAGCTTCCCATATCAAATACCCAGAGACCATTGACACTGTTATTGTCATATATAATATATGTTTCATTTTCCTTTTTTATAAAAGCGTGCACCTCATCAATGTATGCATTTATATCATCAATTTTGATTTCACATATGTTGCCTCTACCTATCCTTAACTCTTCATCATTTAATGGATACAATTTGTTCACAATACCATCCTGATAAACGTACAACAAAGGTTTTTTCGGCAATATGGATAATATTTCATCGACATAATTACTTCTTTTTGTATAATCTTCTTCCATTAGATAAGAGAGCCTATGATAAAGAGTGATTTTTTCAGTTGGGCTCTTATTAGACAACATGAATACAGCTACCTTTGAAAGACTGTATGTATCAGTGAAGTAATCTGAATGGCCATTTAAAAGTTCAGGAGGGGAATAATCCCCACTATAGATTTTGATGTTATCGATGTCATTTATACTCCTGGATGTCTCAAAATCAACTAATACCGCTCTTTTTGAGTGCTTTTCAATAAGTATGTTTGAGGGTTTGATGTCCCTGTGTATGATTCTTTGCCGGTGTAGATATTTTATTGCTCCATGAAGCTGGAGTAGATAAGCGTAGCTTTCATCCAAAGGCACAGAGTGATTTTTATATGCCGTCAAAGCATTTTCACCATCAATGTACTCTAATACTAAATAGGGAAATCTATTTGAAAAATCAATAACTTTTATTATATTTGGGTGATTGAGACCTACCAATATGCCATATTCTTTTTCATACCTAACTAATGCTAACTGTTCTTGGCCAGGTGCAGGAATTTTAATGATTACGTATCGCCCCGTAGGCATATACTCACCCAAAAAGACAGACGAGACTTCATTTTCTGATAACAAAGTCAAGAGCCTGTACTTATTGTCAATAACACTCATTAAAAAATATTTCAAAAAATCTCTATTAAAGTGTTTTGGGCTCACCAAAGAGTTTCCATATATTTATATATTTTGAAATTATGGCTTTATTAGGTCACATGGAACGTTTATTATGCCCTTATTGTAAAAAAGAGATTGACGAATATATGTCAACTTGCCCTAATTGCAATTCCAAGTTAAAAACTATATGTAAAACCTGCAGTAAAGTAATTAAAACTAACTGGAAGGAATGCCCCAACTGTGGGCAGGCTATTTTTAATGACTCCTTGAATCCTCCAAAATATAGTGATGTTCCTGTTGAAACAAAAACCCAGATATACTCAGATAATGTCCCAGTAGAAACAAAAACTCAAATTTATGAAGACAGCACTATTAAGACAAATCAAAAGATAACGGAATACAACAATGAGGGAATCGGCCATCTAACAAATGAAATATTTCGTTCTTCTGATAAACTCCATTCCAAAAAATTTTTAGCATCTATATTTGCCCTTTTACTACTATCCTCCATCGCCGTGATTGTCTTAGGTTTAAGGCACAATGTCAATAAATACTACGAGGAGGGTGTGTCTTACTACAATCAAAAGAATTATGATGCTGCCATATCAAGTTTTGAAAAGGTAATAATGATCACCCCGACTAACACTAAAGCCAAGGAATATATTGCATATTCTTGGTATGGTAAAGGTGTAGATTTCAATAAACAAGGCAAATATTCTGAAGCCATAATCTGCTACGACAAGGCGATTGAAACAGATCCAAACTATGCAAGTGCATGGAATGATAAAGGAGTTGCACTAAAAAATCAGGGTAAATACTCCGAAGCTATAATCTGTTACGACAAGGCGATTGAGATTAATCCTAAATACAAACAAGCGTGGAACAACAAGGGGATTGTCTTCTTTAATCTAGGAAATTACTCCGAAGCTATAATCTGCTACGACAAGGCGATTGCAATAGATCCAAACTACACAGAGGCAATTAGAAACAGGGACAATGCACTTTTGAGACTTTAGTTTGATGAAATATCAACTATTTATGCAATAGGTGTCATAAAATGTGCCCTTTCCATACATTTATATAAGCTTTAAACAGATATTTTTTATAAAGCATATATACACCTTGAAGGAGGTATAAATTAATGGATAATTACCTCTTGAAAGGATAGAAATATTAATATAATCGATAAATGAGGCATTATACGTAATAAATGGAGAGGTGGTAAGAATGAATCAAACAAGAGGGGGATTTTATAGGGTGCCAATCGTTGTCACTTTAGTTTCCTCACTATCAATATTATTAGGTTTCGTACTGGTGCTAGCATCAATATATTCAACCATTATTTTTTCACAGCCTGCTATGCTCCTTCCAGTAATATTTGGAATTTTTTTCATAGTGATAGGATATTTCTTATATAAAGGAAGAAATTGGTCAAGATTTGGAGAGATCATACTCCTTGCAGGGCTTTCAATCATTTCAATACTTGCGACTACAGTTCCCCAACTAGGGGACATTCTTGGTAAAATAAAGTATATAGGCGGGATACTTTTACTGCCTTTGCCCATCTTGGGCCTATCTCTAGTAGTTATCCTTCTACTAGTCTTACATAAGCAAACTGCCCAATATTTTAAGTATATAGGGGAAGTGGGCACTATTACATACAAATTAACTAAAAAGCCTGGAGAGCGTGCACCTGAGCAGACATTATTCAGTCGACCTTCAACAACAGGGGGCGTAAGGATTAATCAAACTTCAGCCCAGCCTTATAGAAGGCCAGAGGATTCCTTCGGGCAAACAATAGTGGACACAAGCACAAGAAAACCAGAGTTTTCAATGCCACATGATGATAAGACAGTCATTGGAAGGAAAGTTGAAACTGGATCAAATCCTTCGTATATCCTGTACCACCCACAAGAAACCATAAGGGTGGTAAACGAAATACACAGAATTTTTGGTAGAGAAGATTTTGAGAGATTTATCACCCCATTAGAGTCCCAGTCAATTTCTAGAAAAACTAGCGGAGGTCACTTTAGAATAACTATGACCTTAAATCAAGATACTGATCAAGTTAGATATTATTTAGAAGATCTTGATAGCAGTAACGGTACAAAGGTCAACGGAATTGAACTTAGGAAAGGGGAGAAAGTCGCTTTGAAGCACTCTGATGTGATAACTGTTGGAAAAGCAATGAAGATAGAATTCAAAACACTATAAATTTCTTTTTTTAATATCTTTTATATATAAAGGGCATATATGGGCCTTGAGTAGTGTTGTAGCCAAAACATATCTGATTTCCATCACTCAGTCTTTTAGGATTATTTTTCTCTAAACGTGTCCATTGATTGTTTTCAAAGACAAATATACCGTTCCCTGTATTTATGTCAATAGCAAACCATTCATACCCTATTTTTTGCAAGTGCAGATACCCAGACGACGGAGGCCCTCTAGAAATATAAAAAACTGGACCTGGCTCAAATATCTCAATATTAGAAAGCCCCGTACCCCCTTGTGTCCTGTCCCTTGCAATTGTGTAACTATCCATAACTAAAGGTACTACTTCACCACAGATAATGATTCTTGGTACACCTGAGTAGACGCCATCTATATTCTCACCAGCGATAAGATAATCCCTGATTTCTGCCACAGTTAAGAATCTAAAGGAGGGATTTACATCCAAGCATTTTTTGACTACTTCGGACATCTTTCTTGGCATTTTTTTATTTAGCGAGATTGGATCCACGGTAAGCCGCCCATCCTCCAATAGATAGGATCTTGGCTCTTTTCCAGTCATCATGTAAAATATCAAAGCGCCGATGGAGTAGATATCGCTTTGAGGGGAGGGTGCACTGCCGTTTAGTTGTTCAGGGGCGGCCCAACCTGGGGTCCCTATTACAAGTTCAGCTTCCTTATATCCACTTCTTACAGCCCCGAAGTCAATCAATACAGGCTTGTTACCATCCATCAGGATATTCTCTGGTTTAATGTCCCTATGTATTATATTCAATGAATGTAAGTAGCTGATAGCGTTTAAAATGGGAACAATGATAAGCATCGCTTCATTCTCTGAAGCGGGATGTCCCCAATACATCTCTTTTACTCTGTCTCCTTCAATGTATTGCATAACTATTATAATGAATCTCTTTTCATAATAGTTGTGATGAATGGTATCAATGTATCCTACTATGTTTGGATGGGAAAGATTTGATAAGAAATCATTTTCAATATGTATCTTTTCAATTTTAATATCGTCATTTTCTCCATCAAGTTTAGGTGACTTTAAAATAACATGGAATCCTTTCGAGCTTTTGGCAAGCCAGATTACCCCCATTCCTCCTTCCTTCAGCCTCTTTTGAACTTTATATATCGCTCCAGAATTCCCCCTTAGCTCGTCCCCGTTCCTTAACATCTTAAGAACTCACCTTATTCTAAACAATATCAAGGAGATGTTATCTTTGCCGCCAACATCTTTTGCCGCCTGTATAAGCTCTTTTACTTTTGATGCAACATCCAATTGCTTATGTACCAATACCTCTCCGATATATGAATCATCCTGCACCATGTCTGAAAGACCATCAGAGCAGATTAAGATCCAATTATTCTTACCAATATGAAAATCCCCTATATCAGGATTTAAAGGTGCAGATGTGATACCAACAGCCTGAGTAATAACATTTGAGGGCACCTTCTTCCGTGCTTCAGCTTCCGTGACGCCACATCTTTCCATATACGCGCCCAACTCGGAGTGATCTGTTGTTACCCTAGATATTATTTCATCAGAATTGCCGTCTGTATAGGTCATGTAAACTCTAGAATCCCCAACATGGGTATAGTAGACATGGTTTTTGTTTAAAAATATAATTTCAAGAGTAGTCCCCATATTGCACATACTGGGGCTTGATTTTGACATGTGGAGTATCTCTTCATGGATATTATATACAATATTCCGTAGGATATCCTTTATGTCAATATCACTTAGCGCCTGGTAGTTTAATAAATCCCTCTTCCCACACTCAATTGCAGTTTGAACTGCAATCTTGCTCGCAACTTCTCCGGCATTGTGGCCTCCCATACCATCTGCAAGAACAAAGAGCCCTTGTGATCCATCCTTGTTAAACGTAATGCCTATGGAATCCTCGTTTAACTCCCTCTTTAATCCAACATCCGATTCCGCATAGATCTCCACACCCCTTGGATGCGATTGGCTGCCAAATCTTCTTGAATCAAATATTAATAATGTCCTCCCTTCAAGAAACTGTGATACATCACTGTTTCCTCGATTTTCTTTTTTCTTGCTTGCAAAAAAGAATATGTAAACAAGGGCAAATATTGCAACTAAGGAGGATATCAATAAAATTAAAATGTAAGTGTATTTGGACTTACCCTGATTGCCCTTCAATTCAATTACATAAGCCTTCTTATTTTTGATTGACTCCTGAACAAAAACTTCCGTGTTTGGTTCAAGTTTTAAATCTGGCACTTTTTGCTCCAGCCTTTGTAATTCTAATATAATCCCATCAAAATTAATTTCTTTAGAAGATCCCACCGTTTCCATAGTTATTAGAATATCATGAAAATCACTAAAAAAAGAAGCCCTTTTTCTAACCCAGTTACTTCCATCCTCTTGGAAAATAGAAACGTAGCTTGGATATTCTTGAATCAAAGTGTAGTCTCTTTCAATGGTGAGGGCAATTTCTGGATTTTCTATATTTTCTGGCGTTATCTTAGCCTCAATTATCTTTAGCCTATTGATAAGATCCGATGATTTCTTGTAATCCTCCTGTATCTTGCATATTATATCATATTCTAAAAGGGAAGTGCTGATATTAGTATGAAGTGTCGATACTTTTTCCTGGAATCCACTTAACTGTTTCATATCGTCCTTTCTTAATAGGATGGTATCTAGTATGGCTACCATTTCACCGAGATTTTTGTATTTTGCCGTATCAAGCTCAGTGACGATACTGCTATTGGAGTCTTTATACTCATTAGAAATATTTTTTATCTGTGTTGTGTAATAATCCTTATACCATACTTCGTTAACTTCTAGTATCCGCTGTGGGATGTCACTAAGATTCTCTGCTGCATCATTTAATCTACCATCCCTGATGTTATTTTCTGCATTGGTAATCTTAATGTTTGAAGAGATGATCCACTCTTCATAGCTTTCATATGGGGCGTAACTACAATAGACATTAGAAAGTGTTAAAATGGATAAGAAAAAAATAACAAAAATAGTTAAAATAGTCCTCTTATCAGATCGATTCAAACTCAATCCCCTCAACAGTAACCCTTAGCCTTCCACCTAGATCAATATTATCGCCTTTTTTAATGGCAAATAATCCGCCGCCTCTGATTTCCCGTCCATTTAAGAGTGTACCATTTGCGCTACCTATATCTTCAATGCAAACTTCACCATTTTCTTCCGTGAACTTAAAATGTCTTCTTGAGATGTAAGATAAGACAGACTCTGGAAAAATAAATCTAAAATCTTCCCTGCCAGAAGGGGATATTGGGTCAACTGTTATCTTAATTTTGCTTCTATTCGTACTTAAGATAACATATTTTCTTTTTAAACTCTCCCCGCAAAACGGGCAAAAAAACCTGTCACTTCTTGGAACTTCAGAGACATTAGCGTTACAGCTTGGGCATTTGGCTTTGGGATCGCTTTCCTTACCTATTCCAAATTTCACTTTATCGCCCTCCTTTATGTTTTCCACACTTGGGGCAGTAGCTCCAATAATCCTTTATGACATATCCACAGCTTGGGCACTCTACAGCCTTTTTCCTCATTGAAAACAGTATGGCGATAACTGCCGCTATCAAAACTGTGACAATTAAGATTATTGAGAATAGATTGATACTTTTAGTTTCCTTCTTGCCGAAATACTCAATTACACCTGAATTGAATTTTTCCAAATACTCTTTTGCAGCATTGTAGTTGCCAGATTCCCAGGAGGACAATGCCCTATTATAGTTGCTTTTGATGTTATTTAGCAAAGTTTCCCCTTCAAAAGTTGGAACATTTTCTTCCTCAACTTTTTTGAGGAATGATTTGTATTCCTCCTTTGCTTTGTTTACTTCTTCTCCCAGCTTTAATATATTATCAACATTATAGAACTCAAGCCTGTAATCCTCTACTGACACTATGTATAGTTTTCCGTTATTATTTAGATACCCGCTAACTTTTGAAGTATTTATGCCCTGATAATCATTGCTTAGATAGAGTTTATTCTCCCCGCCTTGGATTACAAATATCTTCCCCTTATCAGTTAGGACGATGGTCTTATCCCCCAAAAGGGATATGTCCTTGATTTTATCTTTTCCAAGACAGCTCTTTAGAATCTCTCCGCCGTTAAATGAGAATTGATTTTCAAGTGAATAGTCCTTCAATAAATACAGACATCCTCCGGTTGATGAAATTCCTGCCCTTAAGTTATCGCTTACCAAGAGATCAGGATACTCTTCAATGGACAGTATTTTTGATAGCATCGGCCCCTCTCTGTATGAAAGGGCATATATGGATTTTTCTGAAGCTAGCAATACATCATCACCGTAATGTAAAAATCCTTTAACTCTTGTCCCGATGTTATTTATCCATAATCTACTTGAGCCAGAGCTGTCATAAACTGAAACGTTACCGCTTCCGGCACCAAAGACCAATTTGTCACCTAACGATGTAAATGAGGATAAAACTGAGCTTGAATTGTTCTGTGCTATTAGGTCACCTGAAGGGGAATACACATACCCTATCCACTCTCTTGTGCCTAGAGATATGTCTTTCAAAGTTATTACGGCTAGATACCCCCGATCATCAATAATGACCCGCTGAAGGTCACCTTGGTGGGCTACGAACTTGTATAGGATCCTCTTATCATGATTGAATACATAGAGTTTTTTATCCTGAGTCCTAATAGATACCATGTTCCCTGAAGATGTAATCTGAGCCACTTTAGAGCCTAAGGAGTCTAAGAGAACTGATTTTTTTGAATTCATATCCGTCCTGTACAAATTACCATTTTGCGTGAAATAAACGACATCATTATCTTTGATGTCTATGTGTAAAATGGCCTCATCTGAATTAAAAGAGAGATTATAAAAATCCCCATTAGCAGCTGAAACTACTGACAGGGAGACAGTCAATATAATAATTCCCAGTAATAATGATTTTCCTTTCATGATAGATAGCACGACGAGTATATATTTAAGACTAATGGTATTTAATTACTAAAAATATAAGTAAGAATTAGTTATTTTTTAGGCCAGATTACCTTAAATTGGGGCATCTTAACTGTTTTTCAGACCTCTTTTATTAGTATTAATTCTATTAAAGAAATGGTCCTATCTTTTAATTGAAGTTTGGAACCTTAAAGGATCCTTTAATCTGAATGCCTCTTATCTGTAAACTTGAATTGCTTTACTTGATAAGAAATAGTCACATTATAACAACTATTGATCTAAAAAAACCTACAAACATACCTGCCAAGGCATCTTGCCTATAAATTATTAGAGGCTCCCAGGATCTAAGATTTTAAGGTCTATCGTGATTAAATATCAAGATTAATCCATTTATTGCTGTAGATGGGAAGTATAAAATACTAGTTTTATGCTTTGGAAACATTGCTCCAATCCGTTCTAGCCTGACTTTTCCTTTTCATCGCACAGTAAGCCATAGTCACAGTTATAGCACTCCTTTCCAGGAGTTGGCGAAAACTCTTCACTCATAATTCCATCTATTATGCCAAAAATCTCCTTCTTTATGTTTTCTATATCCTCTTCCCTTGGCTCTATCACGACCTTTTTATTGTGGCGTAGGTACCAAAGCCCGACCTGTTTTGGCCTTTTGCCAAATAGCTCACTTATAGCCATGTCATATATCAAAAGCTGTAAATCCTTCCTAAGCTCATTTTCTGATATGGTGCTTTTTGATGTCTTATAGTCCCAGATTATGTAGTCATCCCCGTTCCTATCTATCCTGTCGATAAATCCAGTTATCGAGTAATTGCCTAAATTCATCGTGAAATTCCTTTCCACATCAACGATCTCTGTTGTCATTTTCTCCTGCTCTTCTAAGAAAGTCTCTAGTATTTCAACTGCATCCTCCTTTGCCTGCCTTTCTGCTGTCTCGTTTTCATAGCCGTCTCCTTCCCAGTAGGCATCAAGGTACTTTAAAGCTAGATTAATATCTATCTTCTCCCCTTCCATTATCTTTTTTGACAGGGCCTCAATCACATCATGGACCGTTCCCCCAAGATCAAAGTAAGGCTTTGGAAGCCTTGGAATTCTGTAGACATAACCATATTTGTAGACTCTTGGGCATCTGTTATACGTGTTAAACTGGGATGCAGAAAATGTGAGCTCTTCTTCTATTATCTTCTCCTTACTTATCTCTCCATCTTCGATCTGCTTTAGAATGTCAGCATAATCAGGTTCCTTTACGTCCTTTACAATCGAAAGCGGCTCCCCGCCCCTTATCTTCTCTAAGACCATCAGTTTTGGTGGGATCTTAGCATAATCCATCCTATGTAGGTCTGACACTATCTCTTGAATGTAGTTTTGCCGTATTAGCCCCCTTATGGTTTCTTCCTTTATTGTGATGGGGTCTTGTTTTGGTGAGATAAAATCAATGTCAGGATTGTTCTTGTAATCGATCTCACTTAGGAACTCACTTTCCTTGGAATCCCTTTTGTTGTCCCCGTACCTTTTTGCGTATGTTATGATGAGCTTCTTTTCCGCTCTTGTCATCGAGACATAAAAAAGCCTCCTCTCTTCCTGGATGTGAAGATCTCTTTCACTAAATTCACTCTCCGCCCCGTTCAATAGCTCTTTTGGTATCTCAAATTTGTCGCTCCTATACCTTGTTGGAAGCCTTCCGCTCACAAGGGCTGGAACAAAGACAACTGGGAACTCCTTTCCCTTTGCGGTGTGTATTGTCATGACTTGTATGACATTATTTTCACTTAGAGTTTCAGTCTTTATCTCAAAGTTTGAGGCATAGTCAATAAAATCAATAAAATCCTCTAGCTCGCTGTCCCTATAGATATTATAGTAGTCGACTGTAAACGCGTAAAACTGATTTAACAGGGAAATGTTTCTTTTGTTATCAAGAATAACTTCATACCTATAGAAGTCAATCTCAAAGAGTATCTTGTATACGAACTCCGGTAGCTTTAGGGTATTTTTTTTAGAGACGATCTCCTCTAACTTTTTCTTTATGTCGCCAAATTTATCTTTATCGACATCCATTTCCTCTAGCTTGCCAAACGCCTCGTAAAGGCTAAGCTTATTTTTATGGGCAAATCTAGAAAATCTTTTGACTTCAACTGGCCTAATCGACGCCTGCTTTCTCTGCAATACCCTTGCTATCTCAATGTTTGAGTCGATTGGATTTAGAGCAATCTTTAGAAATGAGATGACATCCTTTACCAATGGCTCCCTGAAGAAATCACTGTTTCCTATAAACTCATAGGGCATCTTGTGCTTGTCAAAGAGGTCTATTATAGGTTGAGCATCCTTCTTTCTCCTTACAAGGACGGCAATATCTTTGTAATTGTATTTCTTTAGAAGCTCCTGGGTAGTGTTTAAAATGAAACGGGACTCTTCCTCATCATTTTGAAGTTCTGAGACTATTACCTTGTCCCCCTCTTCGTTTTCAGTGAAAAGCCTCTTTACAAATCGTTCAGGCTTGTTTGATATCAGCTTGTTTGCAACGCTTAGTATATTTTTTGTGCTGCGGTAGTTCTGCTCTAGGATTATTTCTTTATAGTCTTTGTAAGTTTCCCTAAACTCTGAGATGTTTGTGAGATATGCGCCCCTAAATCTGTATATGCTCTGATCATCATCGCCCACGACTGTAATGTTCCTGTGCTTTGCTGCGATTAAGTTCACAATCTGAAGCTGGACGAAGTTTGTATCCTGGAACTCATCAATCAATACATACTTGAATCTCTCCTGATATTTCCTTAGGATTGTTTGGCGTGTCATAAGTAAGTTGTAAATCTTTGCCAGCATATCCCCGAAGTCTAAAAGATTGTTCCTTGTTTTGTAATCCTCATAATGTTTATAGGCCTTTAAGATGTCCTTTAGGGTGAGCAATCGCTCAGTCTCTTCTTCATTTAAAATTTCACCAGATTTCTTTTCAATATAGGCCTCTAGCTTTTCTATCGTGATAAACTCATCTTTGAACTTTGAGATGATTTTCCTTAATTCTTCGACGAGTGTTATGGGTTTAAATCCTATTTTTATAAACTCAAACTGGAACGAATCAATGTTTTTGATAAACCATACAAGCTGTGCTGTGTCCTCTATCACTTTGAGTGGCGAGTTCAGTTTGAGCTCTAGGATATTGTCTTCAATAATCTCCTTGCAGAAGGAGTGGAATGTCGTTATCGTGATTCCCTCCTTTGGGCCAACAAGCTCATTTACCCTTGAGAGCATCTCAGCTGCAGCCTTATCAGTGAATGTTAGGGCAAGTATATTTTCTTCAGGCACACCAGAGGATACGAGATAAGCTATCTTTTTTGTGACAACGCCGGTCTTACCGCTCCCGGCACCTGCAATAATAAGTATCGGGCCTTCTGTAGTCTCGACAGCCCTTTTTTGTTCCGGATTTAATTTAATCAATAATTCAGATTTCAAATACAACACCGCCAGATATTTATTATTAGTTATTCTAATATTTAAATATATAGAAATATACAGATCCAATTTTTAGGGCCAGAAGGAAATAATAGATTTGAACAGCTGCAATTATATTTTTAATAACGGAGGATAGATGGCACTTGACGTAGCCTTTGATGCTGTAATTGATATTGCCTTCATACCAAAAAAATAATAAACTCTAAAGATTAATATTAATCGAAGTTGATTTTATGAATGAGATTTTGAAAAAGGTGATCAAGGTAAGCCTTGCTGCATTGCTCATTACCCATGGCCTGGCATTTTTTTTCGGAATGTACCTAACAAGCGTTGTCAACTCAGGGGAGAGGATATCGACATACCAGGAAAAGCTTTCAAACGCCACGCAACAGAACATTGATTGCAAGGTTCAGGTGCTTAACAGGAACACAGAAATTGAACACCTAAACCAGGAGATAAGCCGCCTAAGGCTCTACAACAATCAGATGAGTGAGAATTATAACAAGCTGATTGAGGAAGATAACAAGCTTAAATTAAAGCTAAATTCACTCCAAAATGACTATAACAATCTTAAGATGAGGTACACTGTGTTAGAAAATAACTGTGGTGTTTCTAAGACGCCTGCAAATACCCAGACTCAAAGCGATGTGCAAACTCCCGTTCCCGTAGCGCCGATATCTGAAGCTTACACCCCATACATGTCATATCCTCCATACGGATCAAGGGGAACGGCACCCTATCCAACAGTTTATGCAACTGTGACACCGAATGTAGTGAAGTTCTCAAGCGGTCTTTCAATTGGGGAGATTGTAAATAAAATCAGATTTGATATAAGCTACTTTGACCATAATACGGAAGGGTATCCGTATATGATCCAGTATGCCGATGAGACGATTGTTAGAGGAAAGGGTGACTGCACTGATAAGGCGCTTCTTCTCTTTTCATGTCTTGCCTCAAACGGATATCCTGTAAATGACATGGGGATTGCCACAATTAGCAAATGCGATGGGCAGGCACTCCATGATGTCCTTATGATAAAAAATCCTCTGGTAAACACAGACAATTTTGGAAAGTACCATTTTGACTTTGACGGTGAAACATTCTATATCCTTGACCCTACAAATAGCCTCTCAACAAATGCATATGAGGTATCGCCACAGTACAAGGACTGCTTGATTATTGGGAATTTATATTTTCAAAATACAAACAGAGGAAAAGGCTGGATGCCATATAAGATTCAGTGAATCATGTCACAGTTTATGGGGCATTTGCTTATTTCATTAACAAACTTTCTTCGCTCATTTCAACTATTCTTGCCGTTTTACATCACCTGATTTTAGTCTCTAATGACTGGACCAATACATTGTTAGGACATGGATCTAAAAATAGGCCCAACACCAACGTTTAAAATAAAACACAAATGAATAATTACTTCGTATAATAATCCTATGCGCAATAGTAAAAGAGAAAACTTTAATACTTAAACACTTCTAGTTTATTAAATGACATACCTTGAAGTTCAGTATAACATATCCCAAAAAGAGTATCCCTCACTCCTTAATGCTTTAGATAATGCTTTAGAGCATAAAGCTCCTGAAAATATCTATGTCAAGGGAAATAGTGAGCTTTTAGGGGAGCTAGATAATAATAGAAAAGGTATTGCTATTATCGGATCTCGTGATATTGATGAAAATTCTTATATTTCTACGGAAAAGTTTTTCCAGGATTATCTAATAGGCGAAGATTGGATTGTAATAAGTGGCCTTGCAAAAGGATCCGATACAATTGGCCATAAATTTGCGTTAAAATATGGGATGAAGACGGTAGCAATTTTAGGGCCTGGGACAAACAACATATATCCTAAGGAAAATGAACACCTCGCATTAGAAATTTTAGAAAATCAAGGTGTACTGATTTCTGAGAATCCGCCTGATTTCTATCCGAGACAGAGATTTGAATTTGCCAAATGCCTAGTGGATAGAGACAGATTGCAAGCTGCCATGTCTTCTGGGATTTTTGTAGTTGAAGCCGGAGACATAAGTGGTACATGGCACGCAGTTTCATGGGGACTTAGATTAGGCAAGCCGATTTTTACTTACCCTGAAACAAATGCACACAAAATCCTTTCAAAGTATATCGATGGAAAAATAGAAAAAGAGTGGCTGAGCAAGTATAAAATCAAACCTTTCAACGATGCATTTAATAGGATTTATTTTCTTGATGAGGAGTTCCATAAGAATAACTTTGTCAGGATTATGGACAACCCCCTCCTAAAAAAGCACAATAAGCAAATTAGCCTTGACGTTTACCAATAAGATCTTTAGGATACTCATAAATAAACAAAGGCTTAAAGTCAATTAAGTTATTCTTTTCTGAACTACCCCAAATTGCAGCAGCATCTTTCATATTTGCCTTTCGTGCTGCTTGTAGATCTATGATCTCATCCCCTATAGCAAGGCATTCTTCCGGTTTCAGACCCATTTTTTTTGCACATTCAAGCAGAGGTTCTGGATGCGGTTTATGATTTTGTGTATCGTGATAATAAACACAAGCGTTGAAATTCCACTTCATCATCTTAACTATTCTTGAGGCATAGGTCTCTGGGCTTGATGTAACTAACCCCAACCTGAACTTATTTTTTAAATTGGAAAGAACTTCTGATATGCCATCGAATTCTCTTATTTGATGAATGTTCTGTTTTGCTTCCTTCCATCTATAACTATCCCTAAGAGACTTTAGCATTGATGAATCTACAAGCGTTCCATCAAGATCAAAGATAATACCTTTTATATCTCTGGGAACTTCATGTTTCCTATCATACTTTTTTGTAATTTGATATTTTTTAACAGCATTATCCTCATGGCCTAAAGTTTTACCCAAGGTAATAAGAACTATGCCCCCGACACCTTTCTCAATAAGTTTGTCGATGCATGCCTGGGCGGTACTTCCCATAGTGTACACATCGTCTAATAACAACACTTTTTCTGAACGAAATGATTTCACACAGTTGATTGAATCATAGTGATCTTGGTATGTAGGCCTATCCCCCTGAGCCAAATGAGAAGATTTCACTGGGGTGTGTCTATTCAAAGCCTCAATGTATCCCATCTTATTTTTATCTGCAACTTCAGAGCCCAATCCTTTGAGGGACATTGATATTTTATCTTTTGCAGAAGAAGGTATTGGAATTACATAATTTGCGGGTATATTTTCAATAGAAACGATAGAGCTAACAAATTTGGAAAACTCTATAACTGCCAAAGGAGCATCTCTTTTGAAATTTAGGATATTCAAGCTGAAAGTATTTTGGGATTTTCCCCTGCTTTTTGGGATATAATAATCAATAAAATAATGAGTTACACTATAGCCCGATGCATTGACATACGATTTATAATAAAGACAATCAAAACCATCAGATATACTATTCTTGAGTAACTCTAGATCAGTATTTGTTTCATCTATAATTAGTTGAGATTTTCCTACATTATTTTGCAGTTTCGTTGCATTGCTTTTTTGAGTGAAATTTTTCTCATGGCCATTAATGAAGGATTTATTTGTAGGGGGTTTTTCCTATTTCCTTTTTTATCAAATCCTAATTTATTGTAAGGCGTTCCTGTGTCCTTGTGGATGCCTTGTCTGTTGTAGCCCTCTTTATTGTACCCTTCTTTGTCATATCCGCTGCTATTAAATCTAGTTCCAGTAAGGTAATGCAGACCATCTCTATCAAATCCGTATTGGTCAATCCCTTTAATATCAAAACCTTCTAAATCGTAAACAGTACCGGTATCCTTATGGAAACCATTTTTGTCAAATCCCATTATGTCATAATCATCTTTATCAAAATCGTCCTTTGAAAAGGTGCCGCCCATAAATATGGTAACTCCACAGTAATCACATTTATTGCAATCATCGGTGAGATATTTAGAACATTTAGGGCAGCGCATTCAAATCAAACTATTTTTTAGAATCGATCCTATAAAAATATTTTCTTTTTAATTCACTTCTGTAAAATTTTAATGTCCTCTTTATCATTCAATACGTGCATTCTTCTATGGCAATTTGGACACAGCGCAACAGTATTATCAATTGTATCCTTGCCTTCTTTTGATAAAGGTTTAATGTGATGAGTTTCTAGATATGGCTCACCATTTTTATTTTTAAAAGGAGCCTCTTTTTTACAGAGTTGGCATACTCCTTTGGCCCTTCTTTTTGCTAGTTCACAGATATACGGATTTCTTTCATACTGTTTTGCAGTTACTTGGCGCTCTCCCGGAAGACCAATAGAATTTTTTGCTCTTTCAATTAACTCTTCATCTGAAAGCTGTTTAACTTAATTCTCTCTTTTTGAGATTAGATCCTCTAAAGTTTCTTTAAGTATTACAGGAGGTAAATAATTATCTTTTAATTTTAAAGGGAATATCCAAACATTTCTATTTATGCCATTAGCATCTCTCTGTTTTTCTTGGTATGGCCTATCTGCTAATTCAACTTCACCCACATAAACATATTTTTTTGGTTCAAATACTTCAAATAAAAAAACTCCTAGATTGGGATTATTTTTAGAATTGGCTAAAGTTTTATTTTGCTTAAAATCTAGAGATTGATCACCCTCCATACCCATACCAGTATAATGGAAAATATTACCAATCCAACGATCATTATAGGGATTATTTAATTTATCATGGTTTGATATAAGGACTAAAGTATTTGTTTTTTTACTTCTTCTCATCCCGCCCTGGGGGGAGCATCCAAAAATATCAGTTAGTTTATCATTTGTTATTATGTCTCCAGGCTCTAATTCAGGGTTAAATACCATTTTATTCACCTAATATTTTATTTACTATTGGTATATCTGCAGGTGCAAAATCATAATTTGATAGCTCCTCTCTCTTTACCCATTTTATTTCTTGATGATCGTTTAATTTAAATTCGCCTGAAATATATTCTACTTCATAAGCAATTAATTCTATTTTTATATGTGGATATTCATAGTTGCTTGTTGCTAGATATTTTCCTATCTTTGTTTCTATTCCAAACTCTTCACATAACTCTCTTTTGAGACAATCTTTGGGAGTTTCACCTGGCTCTAACTTACCCCCCGGGAACTCCCACTTATTTACAAGATGGCCTTCTTTTCTTTTTGCTATGAGAATTTTATTATCTTTTTTTATTATACCGGCTGTAACTATTACAATATCATCTTTCACGATAAATAATAAGCTATTGAAATAATAAGGTTATCTGGAAAAATTAATTGCCTCTGTTTCTCTAATTTTTTTCATTTTCCTCTTGTAATACCTCACATCCTCCCTGGTCCAGTCCAGCCCTAATTTTAGGGCCTATTCAACTCTTTCCCCAATCTCCTTTAATCTCTTAAGAATTTTTAGCATCAATCCGCTTTCTATTGTTTCTTCAAGCAATCCCTCGCAGAATCTGCCCTGCCTGACAATTATTGTGAGGAGCCTTTGGATATCTTTTAGATCTGCCTTAGATAGCTTCTCATCACTGGCAGAGTATTCTCCGGCTTCAGCAATCCAGTCCATCCACCTGAAGTTAGTTACAAATCCTTCCTTGTAGAGGTCCTCGTAGAACTTTAGCCCGATGCCTGTCAGAACGTAAAAAGGTAGTACGACTGCTCCAGATTCGTCTTGAGAGTCTTCACAATAAAATTTATTGGCCTTGTCTTCTAACAGTGGAAGGTATTTCAGGATGTTATCTATATTCTCCTTTGTTAGTGAAACAGATTCTTCTACCCAGGTCATTGTAATCTTTTTGTAATGATACTCTATGTTTATAATTGTATTTGAAAAGAATTATTTTTCCCTATTTTCACTATTTTTTTCCTATATCTTTATAAATATGCAAATAGGATTTCCCTTATACAATTAATTTAGATATAATTCTAGTCTTATAATCCTAGGTAGATAGACTCTCATTACTATTAATAGGGGATATAATATGATAAAAATTGGAAAAAAAGAAACCTATTTTTTTGATGGAATTCATATACCTAGGATTTATATTAATAATTTGGATAAAGTTAGATCTTCACTAGAAATACTTAATCAAAATGGAATTTTATCTTATAAAGAAATGACCGAAAAAACTGAAAGAGTACGTTCAGAAGACATAAGGGAAATATTTTATTTATTATGGAAGTTAGGATTTGGGATTGAAGTGTCCCAAAGGGGAAGAGAACTTGTTTTCATTGCAAATGATAAATTGGGCAGTATAATCGAAATGAAAGACAATGAATTAAAAAATCTAATCTTATCAAGTTTAAAAATTTATAATCCTTTTGTAGCTGTATTAGACATTTTAATTGAATATAGAGATAAATCTAAATTTACAGAAAAAGAAATTACTAAAAAACTCCATGGAGGATCCTTAGAGGGTGGAAGATTAGATAATACTCATCCATTATTAAGATGGAGTAAAGATCCTGATTGGGAATTAGTTAAAAATGGAAGGATAACAACCAAAGGAATTAAATATGTTGAAGAATGTAAAAAAATGAACGTATTCTATTTTCATCACACTGTTGATTTAAAAGCTTCGAGAGAATTAAATATTATAACATATTTAATATCAAAACAATCATACGAGAAGATTAAATCTTTAAAATATGAATATATTTATGATTGTTTTCAAGACATAAGACTACCCATATCTGAAAAAGAATTAGTTTCATATATTCATGAGTTAATTGATATGGAAATGCCTATTGAATTAGAAAATAAAGAGATATTTATCAAGGATTTAATATATCATGATATTACCCCAAAATATTATGTTAAATTTAATTTAAATATCTTAGATGGCATAAATAACATAGATGTTCATAATAAAGATAAGGTATTAACCACAGACGTAGAAAGTATTTTAATGAAATTAAATAGTAAAAAATTTTTAATTATTCATGATGATAATATTAATTTAAATGACTACCCAAAATATTCGACTTTATTAAATTATAATGATTTTTTTTCTATAAATAATGAATTACCTAATTTGAAAATTAATACTATAATAATTCCCCCTCATTGGAGACCTTTAGAAATTAGTAAAATAAATGGTATTCTCTTGTCATTTATTATAGCCGGAGGATCATTAATTATTTTTCATGGATCAATGGGGAGAATTGGAAGCAATCGAAATTTATTTAATTGGCTACCTTATGAATTATCAAGAATCTCTTTTATTCATTCAAATCTAGGAGATAACAAAATTAAAGGATTTTTTACATTTCCTTTTGGAGAGAATTTTAATTATGTAATTAAAAAAGAATATGAAGAAGTTGGTTCTGGACGTTATTCATTTCTCAAATTTAAATATGGTCAAGGAACAATAATCTTTTTAGGGTATAATCCGTCGGAGGAATTATTTTCAAAATATAATTTAATTTTAAATGAAGATATAAAAATAGATGATAAATCTATATATTGGATCTATAGATATGTCCCTTCCATTAATCGGTCACCTACAATAAAAACTGAATACCAAATGTATCCTCTATTAAAGGACATTTTTAAAAGTAATTTCAATTTCGAATTTGATCCAGATATTAAAGGTAAACCTGGACAGACTGATTTATTTATAATTGATCCTTTCTATTGTTGTTGTGAGGTTACGCCTCCATCAAGTAATGCAACTGGATTCTCAAAAGTTTCAGAAGTACATGGCCATAGAGAAACGATGATTCATAAGAACAAAGAAAAATTTAAAGTAAATTATGTGGGTGCGTGTGTTTTAGGGCCTTCTTTTACAATTGAAGATGGTTACGATAAAGCCGGTGCCGTAGATATGGCCAATGCGTTAAATGTTTCACTGATTAGCTATATATCTCTATATGAATTAATTTGTTTTAACAGTTTAAAAAAAATTAACGTTAATGAACTTGAAAAAATATTTTTTAATAGGGATGGACTAGATTCTGAAGCTTCAATTAAAATTTATAATTTAATAAAAAAGGGATATGATGGTAAAATCTAATATTCAGTTTAGTGATAATTACAAAAAAAGCAAAAATATTCAAGACATTATATACAAAGAATTTATCCAAAAAAATTTTAAAATAATTAATTTTGACATTGATTCTGAATTTGAAAAATGTAATAAAGATTGCCCTATCCAGATAGATCATATGGGTGAAAAAATTCCTTATGCTAGATGGATACTTTATAATAAAATTAGTCGTCCTGACCTAATAGTTAATTATAATAAACCAATCTTTATAGAAACGAAGTATAAAAATAAAAAATATTTGTGGATTAACAAAAGAGATTATTTAGATTATATTAAATGGGAAACTATTACCTCTATACCAGTTTTCGTGATTATGTACGTTTCACAAGAAAATATTTTTTACGTACATAAATTAGACCTCAATCCAAATAAATTGAAATCTCTTACAACTAGTCATGACAAAAATAAAGTTTTTGATGTTCAAGATTCATGTATGAGATATGAAGATGTTGATTCAATGACAAACTTTTTTAAGACATTATAAATACTATAATTATGAAAGAATTTTTAGTTTTCAATAAAGATAGTCGTTACATGTCTGAATATATTGAAAACGAAAGCATTGATTTTATTGTTTTTAGCCCCCCTTACTGGAATCTACGAAACTATGGGTTCGTAGATCAAATTGGATTTAAACAATCCTATGATGAATACTTGTCCGATATGGAAAAAGTATTTCAAGAATGCTTTAAAGTATTAAAGTCCGGAAGATTTATGGCAATAAATATCGGTACCGTAGTCTCGGATGAAGGAATGAAATTTATATCAGGAGACTTTGTAAATAGATGCAGTCGTGTTGGATTTACTTTTAGAAAAGATATTATATGGCATAAACCTCGTGGAACTACAAAATGGCAAAGAGGCGCAACGCAATTTTCTAAAAATCCTTATCCACTAATGTTTAATACAAATATAAATCATGAGTATATTTTAATTTTCCAAAAGGGGCATAATGGAGAAATTGATTTTTCTAGTTTACCAAAATTTAACAGGTCTTTTGTTAGAAAAATGGCCTATAGTGTATGGGATATAAAACCAGTAAATTCACCTAAAAAAGATGAAAGACATGTAGCACCTTTCCCAGAAGAGATACCAAGAAGGTTAATACTTTTATTTTCATTTAAAGGTGATATGATTCTAGATCCTTTTGCAGGTTGCGGAACAACTAACAAAGTTGCTAAAGAATTAGGAAGAAAATCAATAGCTATCGAACTATCTGAAGATTATTGTAAACTTATTAAAAATAAACTTACTATGACAAAATTTGATTCGTATGATGAAGATATCTTTGGGGAAGGGATTGACTATGAAATAGACTATGCAAAAAAAATTCTTGAAAATGCCAAAAAAGAATATGAAAAGGCAAAAAAGAATTATAAAGAACTACTTTCTTCATCAGAAACAAAAGAAGGGCTTAATAAATTTATGTAAATGGATTTGTTATTTTCTAATTCCTCTTTGATTCTTTTATTACAAATCCTATAAAATTCTTCTTTTATTTCACATCCAATAAAATGTCTGTTTAATTGGATGCAAGATATTGCTGTGCTTCCTGAACCCATGAAACAATCTAGTACTATATCACCTTGTTTAGATGAACTTTTTATAATCCATTTTAATATCTCTACAGGTTTCTGTGTAGGATGGGTAGTTCCTTCTAATTTAGATTTACTAGATACTGGTGGATGATTTATGACTGAAAGTGGGTATCTAAGCCCATCCTTTACTATGGTATGATTCTCTTTCCAATTATGTCTCACTGTTGACTTTACTTTATTTTTTCTGATATATGGAGCTCCTGGAGTTTTAATAGCATTAATATTAAAATACAAAGATGTTGTTTTTACACCTTTTTTCTTGAAACACCAAATTAACTCATGCGATCGCATAGGTAAATAATTTGAGCTCCATAATCCCTTATTCTTATTCCAGATTAACTCAAATCTAAATTCAAATTTATCTTTGATTTCATAGTATACTTCAGAAAGCATTGGCTGTTTTCCAAATATATAGAGCTGCCCATTTTCTTTTAATACCCTATTAAACTCATTTTTTAAGTATCCCCAATCTTTAAAATCGTCCCAATCTTTTGGTAATTCGTTATATGGAGGATCTATAATTATTAAATCGATAAAATTATCCGAAACTTTTTTGATATAGTTCCTACAATCCTCTAGTACTACTTCATCTATATTCATGTTTTCACGAGACTTTTATTAAGTTATTTAATATTTATTTACATTGAGTATTTATCTTTATTCATTGTATTCTACGATCCAAGGATATATTTATATTACATCGAAGATAATAATTATTGATTACCTAATAAGGTGTTTTAATGGATGCATCAGAAATAAATTTTTTAGATTTCTTACAAGGGCCTAAACAATTTATTATTCCTCTCTATCAGCGCCCATACAGTTGGACCGCTAAAGAATGTGAGCAATTGTGGAATGATATGTCAATGGCAACAAATGGCCCAATATCAACTTATTTTATAGGATCTATCGTGTATGTAAAAAAGGGAATATACCATGTTGCATCTATCCCAAAATTGTTAGTGATTGATGGACAACAAAGAATAACTACAATTTCATTAATGTTATTAGCAATTTGTAAAGTTTTAAGTCAGAAAGAAACAGATGAAAGTAGTGTTGAGAATAGCATTGTCAATACTAAAAAATTATTGAATTACTATTTAATAAATTCTGAAGAAGAAGGGGATCTTAGATATAAAATAATTCTAACTAAATCTGACAAGGATACATTAATTAGTTTAATAGACAATAAAGAACTTCCAAATAATTATTCTAAGAATATACTGACTAACTATAATTATCTAAAAAATAAGATAATGGAAACAGAAATAGAAAAAATCTATGAAGCTATCTCAAAATTAATAATAATCGATGTTGCACTTGACAGTGATAGAGACAATCCTCAATTAATCTTTGAAAGTTTAAACTCTACCGGAAAAGAGCTTACCCAAGCCGATCTAATTAGAAACTTTATATTAATGGGGCTTAACTCAAATGATCAAGAAAACTTATATAAGAAATATTGGTATCCAATGGAAGAAAATTTTTCCAAGTCTGACTATACAAAAATTTTTGATAGATATATGCGTGATTATCTTACCATAAGGATAGGTAAAATACCGAACATTGCAGCTGTCTATTCTGAATTTAAGAAATACGCTAGGAATATCCATAATTCTACCATCACAGATTTAGTTAAAGAAATATATATTTACTCGAAATATTATGCAAAATTAACTTTAAACATAAAAGAAGATGATTTAAAATTAACGGAATTATTTCATAATATTATTGAATTAAAAGTGGATGTTGCTTATCCTTTTTTGCTTCAGGTTTATAATGACTATGCTAATAATATTTTATCCAAAGAAGATTTTATTGAAATATTGAAGCTATTAGAAAGTTTCGTGTTTAGAAGAGCCATTTGTGGTATACCAACTAATGCTCTTAATAAAATATTTGCATTTATTTATCGGGAGATAGATAAGACAAGATACGTTGAAAGTTTTAAATTAGCTTTAATTTTAAAAACATCCTACCAAAGATTTCCAAAAGATGATGAGTTTAAAAAAGAACTTTTAGTAAAAGATGTATATAATTTTCGTAATAAAAACTATTTATTTGAAAAACTTGAAAATTTTCAAAGCAAAGAACTTGTTGACATAAATAAATGTACAATTGAACATATACTACCACAAAATGAAGAATTATCTGAGGAATGGAAAAAAGATCTAGGTGAAAAATGGAAGGAAATTCAAGAGTATTACCTCCACACAATAGGAAATTTAACTCTCACTGCATATAATACCGAATTAAGTGATAGATCTTTTAAAGAAAAAAGAGATATGAATGGAGGCTTTAAAGATAGTCGACTTCATCTCAACAAAAATTTAGCAACTCTTGAGCATTGGAATGAAGAATCTATAAAAAAAAGAGCTATTGAGTTATCTGAAATAGCGACAAAAATATGGGCATATCCGGAAATAGACCGGGATATAGTTGATAAATATAAACGTAATAGGATAAACTATACTTTGGATGATCATAAACATCTTGAAGGAAATACAAAGTTTTTGTTCAACGAACTAAGAAAAAGAGTATTAACACTTGATTCTTCAATCCGAGAAGAAGTATTTAAACTATATATTGCGTATAAGGTAACTACTAACTTTTTAGATGTTGAGCCTCATAAAAATTCTCTTAAATTGTTTCTAAATATGAAATTTAATGAAATAAAAGATCCGCAAAAAATATGTCGTGATGTAACTGGAGTTGGTCATTGGGGAAATGGTGATGTTCAACTTAAATTTTCTTCAATTGAACAGCTTGACTACATTATGTTTCTGATAAAACAATCTTACGAAAAACAAATATTCGATGATGAGAGTCTAGATTCATTTATTTAATTTATCAATTGGCTCCCTTTCCCTCCCTCACAAAGCCTTTTAAGTATTTTTTAATCACTATTTACTACTAAATAGGAGTTATAATCATGAGAGAAAGAATACTTGTCACTTCCGCTCTTCCCTATGCAAATGGCCCCCTCCATGTGGGCCATATAGCAGGGGCTTATCTTCCAGCAGATACCTATGTCAGGTACAATAGGCTAGCTGGTGCTGATATAGTCTATGTGGGGGGAACAGATGAACATGGAACGGCAATTGAAATAAAGGCCCTAAAGGATGGAGTCACACCAAAGGAGCTTGTTGACTTTTACTATGAGGATATGAAGAATGATTTTAAAAATCTAGGCATATCATATGATAACTTCTCAAGAACATCGCTACCAATCCATCACAAGACGTCCCAAGACTTCTTCCTAAAACTCCTGAAAAACGGCCACATTGAGAGAAAAACAGTGACCCAAGCTTATTGCCCGAAATGTTTGATGTTTTTGGCAGACCGTTATGTCGAGGGGACATGCCCGGCATGTTCTGCACCAGATCAAAAAGGGAATCAGTGCGAGGTCTGTGGCAAAGTTTTAGAACCTATTGAGCTAGTCGACCCAAAATGCATCACCTGCGGCACCACTCCGGAAGTCAAAGAAACATTCCAGTGGTTTATTAAGCTTGGCGACTTCCAGGATGAGCTAGAGGTCTGGATGAAGTCAAACAAGCACTGGCGGCCAAACGTTGTGAACTTCTGCCTTAACTGGATAAAGGAAGGATTACAGGAAAGAGCAATTACAAGGGATCTGCAGTGGGGCATCAAGGTGCCTTTAGAAGAGGGAAAGGATAAGGTCCTATATGTCTGGTTTGAAGCTGTGATAGGGTATGTCTCATCGACAAAGGAGTGGGCTGAGCGAATAGGAAGGCCAGACGCATGGAAGGATTACTGGTTGGATGGAAAAATCATTCACTTCATCGGTAAGGATAACATCCCGTTTCACGCGATCATGTGGCCGGCGTTTCTCTTAGGGTATGGCGAGTATGAAGGGAGAAAGTGGAAGCTGCCATATGACGTTCCGGCAAATGAGTACCTAAACATCGGCGGAAAGAAGACATCAACATCCCGTAACTGGGCGATATGGTTGGGGGATTTTCTAAAGGATTTCCCGCCCGACTACTTAAGGTATTATCTAACAACAATCGCTCCGGAATCAAAGGATTCTGACTTCATGTGGGAAGAGTTCCAGAAGAGGATAAATGATGAGTTAAATGACATCATTGGTAATTTTGTCCATAGGTCTCTAACATTTGCATTTAATAATTTTGATGGGAGGATACCTTCTCTTGACAAATCCCTGTTGGATGAGGACGATAGAGAGGCCATAAGGAGCATGGAGGAGATAGGCGACAAGGTAGGGAGTCTGATAAAGATATTCAAGATGAAGGATGCGCTAAAGGAAGTCGTCTCATTTGCAAAGGTATGTAACAGATACTTTGACAAAAAGGAGCCGTGGAAGCTAGTAAAAACAGATAGAAAAAGGGCAGAAAACACCATCTATATCTCCCTAGAGCTTGCAAAGACTCTTTCAATTGTACTAAATCCATTCTTGCCTTTCTCAACAGAAAAGATGTTAAAGAAGCTTGGTGTTAATAAGTTCTTTTGGAATGACAGCTCTAAGTTATTGCTAGAGCAGGGAAGATCCCTAGGAAAGCCGGAGCCAGTTTTCTATAAAGTCCCTGATGAGGAGATTAAGAGGCAGATAGACAAGCTAGATAATCCGCCTCCCATGAAGAAGACCTTGGTAAAGAAGGAGGAAAAACCTATGATACCTTTTGATGAATTCCTAAAACTAGATATAAGAACAGGTAAGATCCTATCTGTAGAGGATCACCCGAAGGCCGATAAGCTCTATGTTATGAAGATTGATGTCGGAGAAGAGAGAACGATAGTTGCAGGTATAAAGAGCTACTATAAGAAGGAAGAGCTTCTTGGGAAGAAGATAGTGGCAGTATGCAATCTTGAACCAGCAACAATTCGTGGCGTAACAAGTGAAGCCATGCTTTTAGCAGCTGACGACGGAAAGCTAGTCTCACTATTAGAGGCAGATAAGGAAATGAAAACAGGTTCAAAGATAAGATAATTTTATTTCTTTTTTATTATAAATTCTTTACTTTCTATTTAATAGTCTATTTGGCAATAATAATTAATTTTTACTAATGATTAACTATAATACCAATAATTTTATATATTACTATTTAAATAATTGAACAGCTGTTAAAGGTGAAATAAAATGAAAAAAACTTTAATATTTATTTTCATGGTAACTGTTCTGACTTTTGCTATGTTTTCTGCAGTCATGGGAACAAAAGTTTTATCTGAAGTAAGAATAACGACTAACGATTCTGATCAAACACAACCAGCTATTTATGGAGATATAATAGTGTGGAGAGACAATAGAAACGGTAACTGGGATATCTACGGATACGATCTTAAGACCAAAACAGAATTCCCTATATGTACTGCAAGACGTCAACAAACCCAACCTGCGATATATGGGGATATAGTTGTTTGGAGTGATAGAAGGAACGGAACGTACTATGACATCTACGGCTATAATATTAAGACCAAAACAGAGTTTGCCATTACTTCTTCCAACCCTTCCTTTAGCCACGATTGTAACAATCCTGCAATATATGGTGACATAGTAGTATGGGAGGATACAAGAAGTGATAGTGATGACATCTGGGGTTACAATCTTAGGACAAAAGAATTCTTTCCAGTATGTGTAGATGGGCCAGGTGGATTTTCTCAAAAACAACCTAAAATTTACGGAGACATTGTCGTTTGGAGAGACGATAGAAATGGTAACAATGACATCTACGGCTATAATCTTAAGACCAAAACAGAGTTTCCTATATGCACTGCAGTGCGTCTACAAGGCCAACCTGTAATTTACGGAGACATTGTCGTTTGGAGAGACAGAAGGGACGGAACAAATTCTGACATCTGGGGTTATAATCTTAAGACCAAAACAGAGTTTGCTATTACCTCTGATCCAAATGACACTACTGATAAAACTGCACCTGCAATATATGGATATATAATAGCTTGGGAAGACCCAAGAAATGGCAACACCGATATCTACGGATACAATTTGGATACTAAACAGGAGTTTGCAATAACTACCGATACTTTCCAACAAGAGAATCCTTCAGTGTACTGTGGCCGTGTTGTATACCAGGATAACAGAAACGGAGACTGGGACATTTACCTCTCTAATCTTGACGTTGTTTGTGAAGAGCACAAATCACTTCCAATTGACAAGATAATGAAGATACTTGAAAAAAACAAAAACAAGAAATAAATTTTTTCTCTTCTTTTTTCCACTAACTTTTTAAGACAATACGCTTCTTTCTAAATATGGCAGACCCAATTGGTGAAAAAATAGTAATTACTGTATTATCAGCCGATAGACCTGGTATTGTAGCAGGCGTTACAAGGGTATTGGCTGATCTAAATGTCAATATATTAGAGCTAAGCCAGACCGTTCTTGATGGCGTATTCTCAATGATAGCTATAGCTGATATATCCACATCAGGGTATGATTTCAAGAAGATAAAGCACGATCTTGAAGCTGAAGGTGTGAAGCTTAACATCAATCTTCTCATCCAGAGGAAGGAGATATTTGACAGGATGCATAGGATTTGAAGTCTATGGTAAATTCTGAAGAGATTCTTGAGACCATTAAAATGGTAAAGGTTGAGCAACTTGATATAAGGACAGTTACTTTGGGCATCAATTTGCTTAGCTGTGCAAAAAACGATGTGGGGCACACCTGTGAGCGGATTACTGACAAAATATTTGATAAGGCTGGGGACTTTGTTGAGATTGTAAACGGGGTGCAAGAGGACTTTGGCATCCCAATAGTAAACAAAAGGATAGCTGTGACCCCTATCTCCCTCATAATAAATGCACTTGGCATGCCTTCAAAAAAGGCCGCGGTAAAGATCGCTACGACCCTTGATGAGGCGGCTGAAGACCTTTCTATCGATTTTATTGGGGGTTACACCGCTTTAGTGCACAGGGCAGCCTCTTTGGGAGATAACATGCTGATAGAGTCGATTCCAGAGGCAATGGAAGCAACTGATAGGCTCTGTTCCTCTGTAGTTGTCGCATCGACTAGGGACGGCATCAACATGGATGAAATATTGAGGATGGGCAGAATTATCAAGAAGACCTCTGAAGTATCAGACACAGGGTGCGCAAGGCTAGTTGTCCTTGCCAATGCACCGGAGGATATACCTTTCATGCCTGGAGCTTATCATGGGATTGGTAATTCTGACGCATCTATTAATGTTGGTATAAGTGGGCCTGGGGTAGTCAGGGCGGCTGTAGAAAAGACAAATGGTAACTTCACAGAACTTTGTGACACAATCAAGCGTGTTTCATTTAAAATAGTTAGGGCTGGTGAATTAATCGGAGAGGAAGTTGCAAAAAGAATGAAGGTAGACTTTGGCTCCATTGATCTATCACTTGCACCAACACCGGTAGTTGGGGATAGCGTTGCAAAGATAATTGAGGATATGGGCATTGAACACTGCGGTGGTCCTGGATCCACTTGTGCGTTGGCACTTCTAACTGACGCTGTAAAGAAAGGCGGGATAATGGCAAGCTCTAGGATAGGAGGGTACAGCGGTGCTTTCATCCCAGTTTCTGAAGATAGAGGCATGATAGAAGTTGCAAAGGCTGGGCACATCAATATCGAAAAGCTTGAAGCAATGACTTCAGTATGTTCTGTTGGGATTGACATGGTGCCAATTCCTGGTGACACCCCTGAAGAGATTATTGCAGGGATTATAGCAGATGAGATTGCTATAGGCGTATACAACAATAAAACAGTTGGCGTTAGGCTTATCCCAATTAAGGGAAAGAAAGAGGGCGATTACGTCCACTTCGGAGGCTTACTAGGGGAAGGGTCAGTCATGCCTGTTAAGAAGATTGACTGCTCTAAATTTGTAAAGCGTGGCGGCAGGATACCTGCGTCAGTTACAAGCTTTAGGAACTAATCTATTCTTTTCACTATTAAGTTTCTTAACAATAGTGAACTATTAATTTTTATCAGATAATATGATATATTTTGCCATATACTGATGTAAAATTATTAGATTATCTGATTCTTATACTAATTACCAATGAGTAGATTTATATATAAGTACTCATTATTAATGAGTATGGCTACCAAGGAGATATTGAGGCAGGTAGTAATAAATCAAAAGAATGAGCTAAACTTCCAGAAAGAAACTGTAAGAAGGGAGCTATTAGATAAAATCTTGGATTTCTTTGATGATGAAAGGATAATTATCCTAACTGGTGTTAGAAGATGCGGAAAATCCACTTTATTAAAACAGATCATGCAGAATAAATCTGAATGGTGCTATATAAACTTTGAAGATGAAAGGCTACTTGACTTTAGAGCTAAAGAATTTGAAACTCTAAATGAAGTCCTAATAGAATCTTATGGACCATCCAGGATATACTTCTTTGATGAGATTCAAAACGTTGAGAAATTTGAAACTTTTGTCAGGAGATTGCAAGACGAAGGTAAAAAAATAGTCATCACCGGTTCAAATGCGTCACTGCTTAGTAAGGAGTTTGGCACAAGGCTTACTGGAAGATACAAGGTGTTTGAAGTCTACCCTTTCTCATTCAACGAATTTCTGTCATTTAAGAAAATAACTTTCAAAAAGGATGATTTTTACATATCTGAAAATAAGATTAAAATGCAAAAGCTCTTTGAGGAATATCTTGTCTCCGGGGGATTTCCAGATTACCTAAAAAATCAAGATGACGATTACCTAAGAACGGTCTATGAGAACATTCTGTATAAGGATATAATAGTTAGATATTCTATCAAAAAAGAAAAGGTATTGAAGGAGCTTGTGAACATACTGGCCACAAATGCCACCTGCAAATTCACATACAATTCTCTTAAGAAAACTCTTGGGCTTGGAAACGCCATAACTGTGAAAGAATATATCTCATATCTTGGAAACTCTTACCTATTCTTTGAGGTCTTAAAGTTCTCCCATTCTTTGAGGCAGCAACTTAGCTCGCCAAGGAAGATATATCTTGTTGATCAGGCGTTCAACAAGATTTGCGGCCTTACCTTTACACCGAACAAAGGTAGAAACTTAGAAAATGCTATATTCAATGAGCTAAAAAGAGACAATAATGATATCTATTACTACTCAAATAAAAATGAGTGTGATTTCTTAGTCAAGACTGGTAACAGGATAACAAATGCAATACAGGTATGTTTTGTTCTCGATGAAGATAACAGAGAACGAGAGATAAATGGCTTGTTAGATGCAATGGATACCTTAAAGTTAAAAGAAGGTATCATCTTAACATTCGAACAGACAGAAGAGATTGAAATGGGCGACAAAAAAATAAAGATTCTTCCAGCATATAGATGGATTCTCAGAAGAAAAGGTTAGGCATATTGATTAAAGAAGATTGACGGTGCCACGTTCGTGAAAAGGGGCGGAAGGATACCGGCATCAGTTACAAGCTTTAGGAATTAGAATTTCTTTTCTATTAAATTCAAAATATTTATATACAAATACCCAATACAGTATTTGATGAAAGAAAAGGCCACAAAAGATAAGATTAAAGAAATAGTTGTTCCAATCTTAAAAAGACATAATGTTAAACGGGCGTCATTATTTGGGTCTATAGTTAGGGATGATTATACCGAGGGCAGCGATATAGACATCCTTGTTGAGCTTCAAGAAGACACAAGTCTTTTAGATTTTATAGGCATCAAACTCGAAATAGAGGATGCCACAAATAAGAAAGTCGATCTAGTTGAATACGATATGATTAAGCCTGCTTTAAAGGAATATATTTTATCTGAGCAGGAGGCAATACTCTGAAAAAAAGCGTTGATGTGTATCTTCAAGATATACTTGACAGCATCGATTCTATAGAGAAATACACTGAAAACTTATCTGAAAGAGAATTAAATTTATTTCTTTTCTAATTTCAAATCTGCCCATTAATATTGAACATTTTTACTTATAATTTGATACCTAATAAATAATCTTTTAAATGAACATTAGTTTAAGTTACACATGGAAAGTCTTAATTTAGATGAAATTGACATTAAAATATTGAACGCTTTACAAAACAACTCTGAGATAAGCTTTGAAACGCTAGGCAAAGAGTTGGGTGTCTCAAAATCAACTATCCATTATAGGGTAATGAATCTAAAGGAAAGGGGTATCATCAAAAAATTTGCTGCAATTTTGGACCCTGAAAAACTAGGTATGGGCATACTTGCTGTGTCTTTGATAAGGGCCCATTATAATCCCGGATATGTTGATTATATAGGTGACAAGCTCAAGAACATCCCTGGTGTTTGGGGCGTATATTTCCTTATAGGAGAGCATGATTTTGTTGTTTTAATACGTGCAAAAGATAAAGATGACCTCAATAGAATAGTTGAAACGTTTATTTCTATGAAAGAGATTGAAAGATCCAACACACATGTCATAATAAAAAAGATAAAAGAAGATATTCGGGTTGATATCTAATTATAAAAAAAGAATAATATAATAAAATTAATCTTTTTCTGGCCAGAATCTCTCTGTAATAATCTTATCCTGGGTGTAGAAGTTAACTATCGCTTTTCCCTGTGCCTTTATATCTGCAAATTGAGAGTTCTTCATTCCGCCGAAAGGTAAGAATGCAACTGGAGCAGGTATACCTATGTTAACACCTATCATCCCAGCTTCGGCTTTAAGCTTGAATTCCCTTGTCCAGTATCCATTTTGAGTGTAGATTGAGGCGCCGTTACCGTATTGGTGTCTGTTGATAAATCCAATCGCTTCATCAAGTGTATTTGCCTTCATTATGCATACTACTGGTCCGAATATTTCAGTCTTGTGAATCTCCATGCCTTCCTTAACATCGGCAAAGATTGTTGGTCCAATGAAATGTCCGCCTTCGTTTCCAGGTACCTTGATACCTCGTCCATCGAGTAGTAATTTTGCACCTTCTTTTACACCCACGTCAATCATCTTGTTGATGAAATTAAAGGCGTGTTTTGAAATCACTGGGCCCATCAGATTTGGCTCTTCAGCATACCTTGGATCAAGAGGATCAGCAACTATTACTTCCTTTGCAGCCTCTGTGAATTTTTCACAGATTGTGTTATACATCTCATCCCCCACGCCAACTAGTACAGAAGATGCCATACATCTCTGACCTGCACAACCAAAGCATGATGTCATCATATTTCTTATGACTTCATCTATTTTGGCATCAGGCATTGCGATAAGATGATTTTTTGCACTCCCCATTGCCTGGAATCTCTTGTTGTTTCTTGCACATTTTTCTGCTACAGTCCTGCACACATTTGTTGATCCTACTAAAGAAAATCCTTTAACTTTGGGATTTTCAATGAACGCATCGGCAACTTCCCTGTCTCCATTAACAACGTTGTATACTCCGGGGGGTAGGCCTATCTTATCCATGTATTCTGTAATCTTAATCATAGTCCCTGGGACCTGTTTTGATGGCTTTACTATAACAGTGTTTCCTGTTGTTATTGCATATGGTATAAACCAAAATGGGACCATAGCTGGAAAGTTGAAAGGAGCTACTACTGTGAAAACTCCCATTGGAAGTCTTAAAACTTCACCATCAATCCCAAAAGAAGTCCCTATTATTTTATCGCTCTGTTGAAGCATTGGCATTCCACAGGCGACCTCTATATTTTCAAAACATCTTTTCATCTCAGCTCTTGCATCTGGAAGGGATTTTCCCATCTCCTCTACCAAGATCCTTGATATTTCTTCTTCGTTTTCCATTAGTAAATCTCTTAGCTTGAACAAGGGTTTCGCCCTTCTTGGGCCAGGCATCTGACTCCAAGATAGATACGCTTCATGGGCAATGTCAATGGCCTTATCGGCCTCAGATTTTTTTGAAAGCGGTACTTTCGCTATTACTTTACCAGTACTTGGATTTTCAATATCTACGTATCCATTGTTTTCAGGTTCAACCCATTTTCCGTTTACATAGTTTTTGTAAACTTTGACATCCATTTAACTGCCTCCATATTTCTAAAACGTTATTTGGAACTAATTTTAAGTTATTTAGCTAACTTTGACTTATTTCCAGACTATATATAAAATTTTCGATTGGAGCTAATAAGCATATCGAAATAACTAATTGTCATATAAAAAGTTAAGAATATATATTTAAAACTTTTGGTAATTTTCATGTGATTAGATTGTAGTAAAACTTATAATATTGTTTAATCCCTTTTAAACGTGGTTACAGAGGCACACCTAAAAAATAAAATCAGCAAGCCTTTGAAAAATAAGGGGAAGCTTATTGCTTTAAGGAAAGCTTTCAAAACAACAAGAGAAAGACAAGAGGAAAATATCCCATTGTTTCCTGATTTAGAGCAAAGAATAAATAGACTGAAGCAAACAAGGGATTTTTCAATTGGTAACAAAGAGCTCCTGTCCCAAGCAATTAAAAAATTTGAGAATAACGGCTTTAGAGTTTTTTATGCTGACACCAAAAAAGATGCTGTTGACTTTATATTAAAAGAGATTGGCGAAGAAAAATTAGTTGTGAAATCTAAATCTAATGTAACTAAAGAAATTGGGCTTCATGAATATTTAGAAAAAAATGGAGTAGAGGTTATAGAAACAGATCTTGGAGATTATATACTCCAACTCTCCAAAGAAAAGCCTGCACATCCCACAGGTCCTGCATGTCACCTGTCTAGGCATGAAATAGCAAAAATATTTTCAGACGCTTTTGGGAAAAATTTTGAGCCCGATCCCCTAATTCTCACAAAGTTTGGTAAAGAAAAAATTAGAGGATACATTGAAAGATCAAAAATAGGGATCACAGGTGCAAATGCCTTATGTGCAGAAGAGGGTGCGGCTGTAATAATAAATAACGAAGGCAATATAAATCTTGTTCAGATGCGAGAAAAAAAGCATATCATAGTAACTTCAATAGACAAAATTTATCCGAACATTGAAGAAGCTATCAACATGGTAAAGCTATGCACTTATTACGCAACAGGCGCCCCAATAACTTCGTACATTGAGATAATATCAGGGGTGTCAAAAACTGCAGATATAGAAAAAATGCTGTTTAAGGGTATGCAGGGGCCAAACGAAGTCATACTAGTTTTAGTTGATAATGGGAGGACAGAAGCCTTTGCCAAAGGATATAAAAATCTGTTTTACTGCATAGGGTGCGGCAATTGCCTACTAGATTGCCCTGTTTATCATGTTGTTGGAAACGAATACGGATATAAGGGATATCTTGGTGGGAGAGGAGCTTCTGCTTCCTTCTTTCTAGAAAATCCAGAGGCAGCCTTAGAAAATGGTCTTTTCTTCTGTACAACTTGTAATAATTGTGAGGTTTCATGCCCCGTAGATATAGGCAATGCAGACTATTCAGAAAGATTAAGAGAAGAAATATCTTTGGCAGGATTATCTTTCCCTGCACACAATCAGGTGCTTGAAAACATAAAAATGACCAAGAATCCCTTTGGGGATACATCAAAAAAGCAAATCAAAGAAGGAAACGAAGTGGTATATTACAGGGGATGCATGGCGTTATACAGGGAAAAAAATATAGCAGATTCCACGATAAAGCTCCTTGAAAAATTAAACGTTTCTTATGCACTTATCGATGAGGTGTGTTGCGGTTCAGTTGCATTGAGGACTGGTAACAAAAAAATAGTTAAAGAACTTGCAAAAGAAAATTTTGAAAAAATTAAAAAAACTGGCGCTAAAACGGTAATATTTTCATGTGCAGGATGCCTTAGGGCTTTCATGAAAGACTATCCTGATTTAAATGATACTAATTTGGAATTTCTTCACTCTTCCCAATACTTCCTTCAAAAGATTAAGGAAGGTAAACTAAAACTTAAGGACGGCAGGAAATTAAAAGTGACCTTCCACGATCCATGTCATATGGGCAGGCATCTAAAGATTTATGAAGAGCCAAGAGACGTATTAAAGAGATTGCCAACCATCGAATTTGTTGAAATAAATAACTCTAAAGAAAATTCTAGGTGCTGCGGTGCCGGGGGAGGAGTTAAATCTATCTTCGGAGAGCTTTCTGTTTCTATGGCAAAGGAAAGAATTGACGATGCTAGAGATGTAGGAGCCAAAATTATTGTTTCAACATGCCCTTTCTGTAAGAGAAATTTAAATGATTCTTTAGAAATGGAGGTTATTGATTTATCTGAACTTCTTTTAGAGTATTCTATTTAATAAGATATCTATTGTATAGAACTTTATCCTATATTTATTAATTATTAATGTCTTTTGTTTTAATATTTTATTGATTATTAGAAATACTTATAAAGGGTTAGCTAATTAGGTAACTAGTCGATATAATATAATAGAATATGAGGAGTTAAAAATGGGATCTGTAAAGGGAAAGTCTCTTGAAGGGCTATTAACAGAATTTAGAAGATTTTACCCTTCAACAGCATTTAAAGAGAATGCCAATATTAACAGTAAAGAAGCAATAGAAAATGCAACTAAAGATCCAGAAAAATTCTGGGAAAGCTATGCTTCTGAACTTCACTGGTATAAAAAGTGGGACAGAGTGCTTGATTGGAATCCGCCTTACTCGAAATGGTTTGTTAATGGAGAACTAAATGTTTGTTACAATTGCGTTGATAACCACATTAAAAATGGTAGGAGGAATAAAGCTGCAATAATATGGGAAGGTGAGCCTGGAGACACTAAAACTCTTACCTATTGGGACCTTTATAGAGAGGTAAACAAGTTTTCTAATATTTTAAAAAAACTCGGTGTCAATAAAGGGGATAGAGTTGCAATTTATATGCCAATGATCCCTGAGGCCGTAATTGCCATGCTTTCATGTGCAAGGATTGGCGCAATACATATGGTTGTATTTGGAGGATTTAGTTCTGAAGCATTGAGGGATAGGATAAATGATTGCAAGGCAAAATTATTGATCACTGCAGATGGCGGCTATAGGAGAGGGAGCCTTATACCATTAAAACATGATTCAGACTATGCCGTTAAGGATACACCATCCATTGAAAATGTTTTGATTATCAAGAGGGGTGAGTTCCCTCTTAGAATTAAGAAAGGTAGAGACATTTGGGTACACGACCTTGAAGAAGAAGTTGACCCATACTGTGAACCTGAACACATGAATTCTGATGATAGCCTATTCATTTTATATACTTCAGGCACAACAGGTAAACCAAAAGGAGTTCTTCATTCTACTGGCGGTTACCTAACTGGGGCGTATACCACTAGCAAATTAATATTTGACTTGAAAGACGAAGACGTTTTTTGGTGTACCGCTGATGTAGGGTGGATAACTGGGCACAGTTACATCGTTTATGGACCCCTTGCTGTAGGGGCTACATTATTCATGTATGAGGGGGCGCCTGATTGGCCAGAAATGGATAGATATTGGAGGATTATAGATAAATACGGAATTACAATATTCTACACCGCACCAACTGCAATAAGGGCTTTTATGAAGGCAGGCACAGAATATCTGAAGCCCTTCTCACTTGATACATTAAGACTATTAGGAAGTGTTGGGGAACCGATAAATCCTGAAGCATGGATTTGGTACTATACCCATATCGGGAAGAAAAGATGTCCAATCATTGATACTTGGTGGCAGACGGAAACTGGGATGATCATGATAACTACACTTCCAGGCTACCATACAATGAAGCCTGGGCATGCAGGATTTCCTTTTCCAGGCGTATCTCTTGATATTTTGAATGAAGCAGGGGAGCCTGTAAAGCCTGATGAAGGAGGGTACCTTGTTTTGAAACGTCCATGGCCATCGATGCTAAAAGGAATATATGGGGATGAAGAGAAGTATCTAGATAGTTACTGGAGCAAATGGAACGGAAAGTATTACTTTACTGGTGATGGTGCTAGAAAGGATACTGAAGGATACTTAATGCTCCTTGGCAGGGTGGACGATGTTCTTTCTATAGCAGGCCATAGGGTAGGGACTATGGAAGTTGAAAGTGCTTTGGTATCCCATCCAACAGTTGCAGAAGCCGCTGTTGTAGGGATTACTCATGAAATCACAGGACAGGCAATAGTAGGATTTGTTGTATTGAGGGATGATGCTGATAAAGACTTTGATCTAGAAGATTCGATAAGAGAGCATGTTGTGAAAAAAATTGGGCCAATAGCTAGACCCAGAAAAATAATATTCTCAAACGAATTACCAAAAACAAGAAGTGGGAAAATAATGCGAAGGCTTCTAAAAGACATTGCAGAAGGCAAAGTTACAGGGGATACAACAACACTTACTGATCCAGATGTTATCGAAAATCTGAAGAAACAATATGAAACAATTGAAGGTTAAAATTTTAAATTATCTTCAAAGTCCCTTACTTTATCTTTTTTCCTTTTTTCTAAATACTTATATACAATTGAATGTGGTTTTCCTTCCAAGATCATTTCTAAAGCTTCTTTGGCATCAGCAACACCATCGAAATCCCCTATAATGGATACTGTTTTTCCATAAACACATATATCAGTATTTGTGAGATCTTCAATTGTCTTTCTGGTGCTCCCGTCCTTTCCAATTATTCTGCCTCTTTGTCTTTCCCATGCCTTGGAAGATTTACCTAAGTAGTCTGGGAGGTAGAGCATTTCAAAGATATTATGATCGCTAAATATTTTTGAAGCCTTCTCAAAAGGGAATCCTCTCCCTATGGCCCTAACAATATCTCTTGCTTTCCATAAATTTAGGGGTTCTGCAGCACCGTCCTTTTGATAAATGTTGACAAGACCTTCTTCACTATCAATTTCAAGCTTTATTGAAAGTTTCTTCTCAATTACTCTCTTTACCTCACCTTCTTTTCCAATGAGGACACCTAATCTATCTTGAGGTATCTTAACAAATTCTTCACTCATTTAAAATCCCTCCTAACGTTTCGTCAACATTTGGCACTTCAAAGTAGTTTGAAAAGTATCTAAAGATATTTTCTAAATCTCTTTTAAGAAAATCTTGGACCATAATGTTATTTTTTATCGTTCCTTGGGCAAAGTCGATAAAGTAAATCTTTTTACCCATTAGGATGTTATATTCACTTAGATCGGCATGGACTAATCCCGCCTCGTATAACTTTCTAACACTATCAATAATATTATTAAAGTCTTTTTCGGGATCTGTTGATCCTTTTTCTTTTAAAGTAGGATATGATTTCATGTTTTTACCCAAGAATTCCATGATTAATACGTTATTTCTTACTATTATTGGTTTTGGTGCATTAATGACCCCATTTGCTATTTTCATATTCTTGAACTCTCTTTTTGCCCAAGCAAATACGGTATTTCTCTTATCATTTTTTGTATAATAGAATCTTGGATCCCCAACAAGATACGAATACATCTTATTAAAGTTAGAAGTTGCAATACGGTAAATCTTAACTGCTATTTCTTTTCCTTTTTCATCTTTCCCATAAAAGACATTTGCTTCCTTTCCAGTTGCGATTTCACCGTTTAAAGATTCAATATACCCATTATTCATAAGCTTAAATAGTGTGAGGCGAGTTGATTGATCAAAAACTTCGTCTCTAACTTTAAAGATATCAGAATCTTTATGTATCCTCTCATACTTTAGACCCTTAATATCTTTTTTTCTTTCATATATATCTATATGATCTTCAATATTGCCCATAATCTAAAGAGTCATGTAGCCGTTATCAATTAGCCATTTAGTTTGGGTCCTTGAATATCGGTAGATGATATTTCCTCTTTCGTCACCCTTAATCTCCCACGGTTCAACTAGGACTACCATTCCCATTTTTATCCATAGTCTCCTCTTAAATTTCCCTGGAACTGAGCAAATTCTTTCTTTTCCATCGGTGCATCTTACTTTCATTCTGCCTGCTCCAAGCATCTGATCGACGACGCCCAAAACTTCTCCTTTTTGAGGTGTTCTAGTTCTCTGGACCTGTTCCTCTTCACTAGCACCTGGTTCATATTTCAGATAATCCCTCCTATATAGCTCGTATCTCACTTATAATCTCAACAAGATAATCGACAACAGATTTTTTCAAATCCATCGGATGAACTTCCTTAGCTAGGTAAGCTCTCTCAAATGAATCGTAAGAATCAAACTCTACATTGCCCCCATACTTTTCTGGTCTTTTTATCTCAAAAGCACCGGTAATTTTTGGGAATAGTATAAGACGGGCTATTTGGAGTAGAGGATTCTCTTCCTTTACGCCAACAGGGCAATACGCTTTATTAATTTTTTCCTTTATGGCATCTTCTCCATCCCTAATAGAAATCATACTATCGGGCTTAGAAGAGCTCATTTTATCCCCAGGGCCGGTAAGTGATGAAATAAGCGGGGTATGTAAACATACAAATTCCTTGTAATTAATTTTTGAAGAAAGTTCCCTGCCAAGCATATGAATCTTTCTCTGCTCAATCCCTCCGATTGCGACATCCACTCCCAAATATTTAATATCGACAATCTGTAAAAACGGGTATAGGACTTGAGAAACTCTTGCATGTTCAATGTCCCTAGCAATTACCTGCATACTCCTTAGTGCTCTATTGATAGTTGTATCTAAAGAAAGTGTGAACACATCATCAACGTACTCTAATGATCTTTCAAAAGAAGAACCCAATATATATTCTGCTGATCTCAATCCAAATGCCTTAAACGTTTCTTCCCATATTGAGGTCTGCTCATGTATCCATTTCCAGTCCCCTTTTCTATTAAGCCACGTGTGCCAATCAGCAAATAATACCTTTACTTTAAATCCTGCTTTTTCCATGTCTTTTAGTTTTGACATTGTCACAAGATGCCCAAGATGGACATCACCTGAAGTTTCGTAGCCACAATAGCATACTGGTTCACTTTTCATTGTCAATAAATTTCTTAGCTCATCTTCCGTAACAATTTCTTCAGTATTTCTAGTAATAATCTCTAATCTATCGTCCATGTTGAACACCTTAATTATTAGTATTTATTTCTTTCTCATTTTAATAAATTTAAGATAAAATAATAAGTAAATAAATTTAGGAACATCTATTGCCGTAAAATGCGACTTCTCATCACCATAGATAGTTTCAATTGGAACTTCCTTGACCTTCATATGTAGCTTTCCCACATAGTATAAAATTTCTGTTTCTATGTTGTATCTTTCTGACTCTAAATGCATTTTTTCTAAAAACTCTTTTCTGACAGCCCTATAACCTGATTGAGTATCTTTTATATTAACGCCAAAGAACAATCTTATCAAAGCAGAAGATGCTTTATTTGAAAATTTTCTAGCTACAGGCATACTGCTTATGTCCCCTAATAGTCTTGAGCCTATGGTGATATCTATTCCATCATTTCTGATAGGCCCAATTAGTTTATCTATATCTTCTGGATTGTGTTGGAGATCTGCATCAAGAAAGATAATAATGTCTCCTTTGGCTTCTTTAATTCCAGTTCGCATAGCCCTTCCTTTACCGTAGTTAACTTCATGGGTCACAACCTTTGTACCAGTTTTTTTTGCTACTTCTCCAGTATTGTCTGTGCTCCCATCGTCTACTATTATGATCTCAAAAACGTTTTTTGGTATCCTCTTAACGACTTCATGAAGACTTTTCTCTACGTTAAATGAAGGGATAACTACTGAAACTCGTTCCATAGAAACGCAATAAAAAGAAGGCTTATAAATCTTAAGATAATAGACTGTATCTCTTAGAGCATACTTAGCCAATTCAATCAATATCAATAAAAAGTTTTATAAGGCAATGAAAAGGCTTTAAGAAAAAGGTGAATCCATGAAGAGAAGAATAAAAAATCTTTTGAGGAGCATCAAGAAAAGTGGAGCGTATCCTCAGAAGGTAAATTTCAAAAAGAGAAAGAAAGAGAAATATTACCCAGCGCTCAGAAGCTAAACACAACTTTTTTAAAATATATTTTAATTAATTTATGGGTTCATTAGACATATGGGTAGTTAGAATAAGACAATTTTGGATTGAAATCGCATAGGAATTATTGAAGTAAAAGCAATAATTTCAGTGTTAATCGTAATTACCTTAAATGTATCCATCAAATCGTATATTTTATATCCTTCTATATCCTTTTCATTATCGGTGTTAACATGAAAGATGGCGTATTTTATGGAAAAGGAGTAAATAAAGTAAAAAACGAATATCCCGAAATTTATGAAGCATTGGTAAAGCTAGACGAAGCAGTTTTTACTGGAAGGGTATTGGAATATAGGACTCAAAAACTTGTGGCTTTGGGAATAACAGCAGCCAGATCTGATGAAACTGCGACAAAAAGACAGATGATTTCAGGCATGAATGAATTTAATATAACTAAGGATGAAATAGTTGACGTTTTAAGGGTCGTTTTATTAACTGCAGGTATGCCTGCATTCAATAAAGGAATGAGAATCTTAGATGAGATAGAAAAAAAGTAATTAGTTTATTTATTTATTTTTTCAAAACTCAATTCTTATATATAACAAAAGTATAACAAGATATGAGATAGATTACTATGAAAGGTGTAGAAATATCCTGCCCGCATTGTAATAAGAAGATATTAATCCCAGAAAGCACTTTAGTTAAGATTATAGAAACGTATCAGAAAGATAAGGTAGAAGAAACTCCACCCGAAATTTCAATCCCTATAGAAGAACCAGAAGAAGAAATATCCATTCAAAAATTAGAGTGTGAACTTACCTCAAAGAAAGAGCAACTAGCCGAGGTTATGGTAAAGCTTGAAAGAAATCAAGCAGATTTTACAAGGGTTGTTAAAAGGAGCATTAAGCCAGAGGATATGTATCGGATACAAAAAGAGAGAACAATTCTTATGCAAAAAGCAAAGGATCTTCGGGAAGAGATTGCATCAATAAATATCCAAATGGGCAAGCAAGAAAGTAAATCAAATAGGGTGAAGTATCTTTAATCTTTTATTTTCATTGTGCTGCTTTTAGTAAGGAAAATACTTTTGAATTGCCAGTAGTAAAGATTTTATAGTTCTCCATTTTCATATAAATGGCGATAAAATGATATGTAAAAATTGCAATAAAGATATAGATGATTCGGCAAAGTACTGCCCTGAATGCGGCAGTTCAACTGGGAGTAGAGATGAATTTTATGTTGATTCAGACCACCTAATAGAGGAGATAAAGAAGATTATTGATGAAGGTATTGCAACAAGAATCATTATAAAGGATGAAAATGACAAGACACTGCTTGATATACCTCTTGCTGCAGGATTAGTTGGAGCATTAATTGCACCATGGCTTGCTGCACTTGGAGCAATAGCGGCACTAGTTGTAAAATGCAAGATAATTGTAGAAAAACCAAATTGAATTTTACCTTTTAATATAATAAATTATTTAAACTAGTTAATCTTTTACGGAACAGGTGAAAAAAATTGAATACATCTGAAGATATCACTATTATTGAAACTAAAAAGATTGATGTTAACGGCCCTATTATAATAGAAGGCGTTCCAGATATGGGTCTTGTGGGGTCAATTGCTGTAAGCCACATGGTTTTGGAGCAAAATTTTGAAGAAGTTGGATATATTAAATCTGAACTTTTTCCACCTGTAATGGTAGTTCATGAGAGAAAAGTTTTAAATCCCGTCAGAATATTCCAAAAGGAAAAGTTTATTGTCATCTTATCAGAAATCCCAATTGATCCAAAAGTAGGGTATATTCTAGCAAAGAGGCTCACTGAGTGGTACAAAGAAAAAGGTGCAGAGCTTATCATCTCAATAAGTGGTACTCCAATTCAAGAGAGAATAGATATCGAAGAACCTGAAATCTTTGGTACTTCGAATAATAAGGCTATACTAGAAAAAATGGAAGAATCTGGAGTTAAAGTCCTTGAGGAAGGATTCATATCTGGTTTTTATGCATTAATTCTCAAAAATTCAATTGAATTAAATCTAAATTCATCCATATTATTGGCCCAGTGTTACCCAAGCTATCCAGATCCGGGTGCTGGGGCCTCAGTCCTCAAAGTATTGAATAAAATGCTCAATTTGAACATAGACACCAAACAATTGATTGATCAAGCCGAAGAATTAAAGGTAAATTACAGGGCTTTAATGGAGCAGACAAATGTATCCATGCAGAGTGAGCCTAAAGTAGAAGTGCCAACTATGTACAGGTAGATCCTATGGTAAAAAGGTACTATATTATCAAAGAAACTGCAAATAATTCAGTTAGGCATACCTATTGGCAGATCAATTACTGTGGATGCAACAACGTTGAGCCTTTGGCAGAATTTAGAGACACAAAAGAAGCTCTGTTTGTAACTCTTGACATGCCGTGTGTAGAAAAAGAAAAGATTGAGGTAACATCAGAAGAAAACTGTGTTAGGATTTTCGCACCCACAAGAAAAGGATTCTGCTACAATAAAGACATCAATCTTCCTTTTTCAACTGATCCAGAAAAAGTTTCTGCTGCTTTCAGAAAAGGCGTATTACTCCTTGAAATACCAAAAAAAATAAAGCACTATAAAATAGAAATAAAATAGATTATTTTTTGTCTATGAAGCTGTTCTTATTTTTTTGTCAGCTCATCAAGTATTCTCATACCTTTTGTGAAGGCAGGCTGTCCGGAAAGTAAAAGTACTACTCTTAGTACATCTGCTATCTCTTCTTGAGTAACTTTTAGCTCTTTCATAGTAGAGCGCATCTGTTTTTCTGTTGCAGTTTCATCACAGTGTGCTGCAGTAATACCAATTGCAATTAGCTTCTGTGTTTTGTAATCAAGAACTTTCCCAGTATATACAACTTCATTTAAATCTGCTATAACATCGTAGATTTCTTTATATTCTCTTTTTACCTTACCCATTCCTTTTCCATAAAATATATGGTCTTTCATTTTATCACAAGTGTTTAATTGATTTAATCTATATAAACGTAATTATTTTAGAAAATAATCAAAAGACATTTAATCAACTATTCCATTTTTAGGTTATGGAGGAGCTTTTACTTCTTTCTATTGGATTTGGGGTGGGATTATCCGGAGCTATCGCCCCCGGACCATTATTCACGGCCACAATAAAAGACACCTTAAAGTACGGGCCTCTCACAGGTCCAATGATGTGCATTGGGCATTTATTTGTAGAAATCTCAATAATACTCGGATTAGCACTAGGTGTTTCCTATGTTATCAATATCCCTATAGTACGTGCATTGATAGGGGTTGTTGGTGGAATTGGATTGCTCTACCTTGGTTATCAAATGATTAAAGAAAGAAAGAAATTTGAAAGTATTTCAGAGGAGTCAATTAAAAATATAGGTGCCAACACAAGGGAATTAAAAAATGATCTTTTGCCTCCAATTAAGACAGGATTTGTGTTCACGATTTTAAATCCTGCAATGTTTATCTGGTGGTTTACAATTGGAAACAGTCTTATAATGAGGGGACTTGCAATAGGATTTATGGGTGTATTTATGTTGTTTATTGGGCATTGGTTTGCAGATGTTTCATGGTATACCTTTCTATCAGTTTCATTATCCAAAGGCAAGAAGTTTATAAGCAAAAAAGTCTATGAGGTAATTCTTTTAGCTTGTGGAATTTTTTTACTGTACCTAGGAATTACTTTTTTATATGAATCCATTCCATATTTTAGCAACTATATCTAATACTTTTATACTTATAATTGTTAATATTATTATATGCTTGAAATAGACGGTAGTTTTGGTGAGGGTGGGGGCCAGATACTTAGGACATCCCTAGCACTATCAGTTTTAAAGAGAGAGCCAGTCCACATCTTTAACATAAGAAAAAACAGGCCAAAAGAGGGATTGTCCCACCAGCACACAAAGACTATATCTGCAATAGCTGAATTAACAGGCTCAAATGTCCTAGGCAACTCCCTTTATTCTACTGAAATTAAATTCACACCAAAAAATGAATTCAAGAGAAAGATAACAATTGATATTGGGACTGCCGGAAGTATCGCTTTATTATTGCAGTCTTTAATGACATTTTTACAGTTTTTAGAAAATAAAACAACTGTTGGGGTCTATGGGGGAACTAATGTACCTTGGAGTCCGCAGGTGGACTACCTAAAAGAAGTAACTGTGCCAACTTTGGAGAGAATGGGCTACAAGATTAAAATTATAGAAGTACAAAGAGGCTACTACCCTGAGGGCAGAGGCTATGTCGAGATAGAAGTCAATCCAATCAAAAAACTAAAATCGATTCAAATAGATAAATTTGAAAAATCACAAAAGATTGGTGGTGTTTCTTATTCGACAAATCTCCCTGAAAATGTGGCTGAGAGGCAAAAGAAATCTGCAAGAGGATTGATTTTTAGAGAAGGAATCACGCCAAATATCAAATTAGAAATAAAAAAAGATTCAAGTAATAGGATGGGCTCTGGCATCTTCTTATTTTCTAGGGATAAAAACTCAATTATAGGAGATGGTGCGCTTGGAGCAAGGGGGAAGAGAGCAGAAGAAGTTGGGGAGGAAGGTGCAAGGCGATTCTTAGAGAAATACTCCAGTGGGTGTGATCATCATCTATCTGATCAGATAGCTCCATATATGGTGCTTGCAAAAGGGAGATCTTCTATCTTCGCAAAGCAAACTTCCCATTTAGAAACAAACTTATCAATTTTAGAAAAATTTTATGATGTTAAGTTTTTATGGGAGGACGACTTATTGGAAGTAGAAGGTGTTGGATTTCATAATACTTATATAGATTAAATCTTTACAGGTTAGGGGTGAGGGAATGAGTGAATTGAAAAAAGTATCTGAATTTATTTATGAGATTGAAAAAAAAGGCGAGATGAATGTGCCTGCGAGAATATATGCTGACGATGCATTAATCACAAAAATGAAAGAAGATCTTACGTTAAAGCAAGCTCAAAATGTATCGTGTCTTAATGGAATTGAAGGATATTCTTTTGTCATGCCAGATGGCCATCAGGGGTATGGATTTCCCATCGGGGGAGTTGCGGCGATGGATTATGAAAGTGGAATTATATCCCCAGGAGGCGTAGGTTACGATATAAATTGTGGGGTCAGACTCCTTAAATCAAATTTAACCCATGATGATGTATTTGAGCAAAGAAAGGAAATAATTGATCATATTTTTAAAAATGTTCCTTCTGGCCTTGGATCCCAAGGTAAGGTAAAACTATCCTCTAAGGATCTGGATGAAGTTCTTATGGTTGGTGCTAAATGGGCAGTTGAAGAGGATTACGGCTGGAAAAAAGATCTTAAAAATATTGAAAGTGAAGGCAGTGTGGAGGGAGATCCAACAAAAGTTAGTAACAATGCAAAAAAAAGAGGGGCGCCTCAACTTGGAAGTCTTGGCAGCGGCAATCATTTCCTTGAAATGCAGATTATAGATGAAATTTTTGATGAAAAAATCGCATCTGGATTTGGGCTCAAAGAAGGGCAGATTTGTTTTATGATGCATACTGGATCTAGGGGTTGTGGACACCAGATATGTTCTGACTACATCCAATTAATGGAAGGTGCATACAAGAAATACAACATAAAAATACCTGATAGGGAGTTAGTTTGTGCTCCAATCCATTCAAAAGAGGGTGAAGATTATTTTAAGGCCATGGGATCAGGCGCCAATTTTGCATGGGCAAACAGGCAGATGATAACGCACTGGATAAGAGAGTCTATTGGTAGTGTGATTAAACAAGATCCAGAAGATCTAGGATTGGATGTTCTTTTTGATGTGGCCCATAATATTGCAAAGATAGAAAAGCATAATGGCAAAAAATACTGTGTTCATAGAAAAGGTGCTACAAGGGCATTTTGGAAAGGGAGAGGGGAACTTCCAAAAGAGTATGAAGATATTGGACAGCCTGTCATAATACCTGGTGATATGGGGACTGCTTCTTACGTTATGGTTGGAATCAAATCCTCTAGCCAAACATTTGGCTCTACATGCCATGGCGCAGGCAGGATTCTCTCAAGAAGCGCAGCTATTAAGAAATTTAGGGGGGAAGACATAATAAAAAAATTAGAGAAGGAAAAAATTTATGTCAAAGCCGCATCGCCAAAAGTAGTTGCAGAAGAGGCCCCTGACGTGTATAAAGACATCCACAATGTTATTGACGTGTGCGACAAAGCGGGGTTAGCAAAAAAGGTAGCAAGATTACGGCCAATGGGGGTAGCTAAGGGATAGTTAATTTTTAATGTAACCTTCAATGCTTTGGTCCCACATTTTGTAAAAGAAATCTCTAAGTTTATTTATTGTTTTTTTATCAGAAGTAACTATTCCGGCTTCAAAGTGGTCATAGAAACTGTCTCTTGTAAGGTCTGCAGATGATACCATAGCCTCCCTATCATCAGAAACTATGAATCTTGCATGGCATTCCCTATTTACCCTTGCTTCTACACCGCCACTCTTTAAGATTTTAAATGCCTTTTTATTACCAGGTCTTGTGATATGTCTGAATATGGCCTTAACTTTTGTTCCTTTTTTTGCAACATCCACAATAAAGGATACAATTGAGTCATCTAGATACCCTGCAATTAATAATTCATTTTGCGACTTAACGATTAGATTTATTGACCTGTCCTTTATAATTTTGTCCTGAGGTGTTGTAAAAATCACTTCAAATGGGGATTCTAATGGAGGTAGCTCTTCGTAGATGACCTTCTTAGACTCAATTTCGGCTTCTAAGACTCCATCCAATTGGTAATAAACTAGGGGGTCTGCCACTATACATTCAGTAATTTTGTCTATGCTTCCCCATAATTCATCAAGTTTTTTTGGATCGCCGTGATTTAAAAATACCTTCTTCGGCGGCTCATCAAGCGATGAAACATAGTCAACAAGCTGTGAATGATCTGAATGTGCAGAGAATTCAACCCATTCTACCCTGCAATTAATTTTCTTCATATCCCCTTCTTCATCCTTGAATTCCCTTAATCCATCTAAAATTTGCCTGCCGAAAGTATCTTCAACCTGATACCCAACTAGTATAAGGGAGTTGTTTTTATTGGGAGCCCAATGCTTAAAATAATCAATAACTGGCCCTCCAGACATCATCCCTGCAGTGGTAACGACTATAATCGGCTCACTTGACTGGATTATTTTTTTTCTATTCCAGACTTCTCTAAACATAGGGCTGTTAAAAGGACTTTCATGTTTGAATAGATTGAACATACTTTTGTTCAGCCAATCAGGATAGTTATCATAGATATCATTTGCTCTAAGAAGCATACCCTCAACATATATAGGTTGGGATATAAGGCCTTTCTCCTTTGCCTCTTTTAGAATCATCATTATGTCCTGTCCTCTGCCTAAAGCAAAGACAGGTATGAGTACGTTTCCTTTTTTTTTCTTTGTTTCCTTGATTATCTGAATTAGTTCTTTTTCCCTTTCCTTTGTAGGTGGATGTATGTCATTTTTCATCCCATACGTTGACTCAAGTATCAAAAAGTCTACACTTGGAATCCCTTTTTTAACGGGGTTCATAGTTTTGACATCAGAACCTATATCCCCTGTATAGAGTAGCCTTCCATACGGAGTGTCAAGACATATTTGAGCCGCACCCAGGATATGCCCTGCATCGTAAAAAGTGAGAGATATATCCCCATTTATATAAATTTTTTCTTCATAATTAAGAGTAACTGCATGATTTAGCTCTTTTCGTATATCCTCTTGATAATATGGTGGTTTCTCTCCCTGAAGCTCTTGAACTTTAATATAATCTTTTTGAATTAATAGGGCTAGATCCAAAGTCGGTCTAGTAAAATAAATAGGGCCATTGTAGCCAACAGAATAAAGATACGGTGCATATCCGCAATGATCAAGATGTGCATGAGATATGATAACAGCTTCGATTGCAGAAATATTAACATCAGAAAAATCTGGATAAGTTCCATCCCCGGAAATTTTTACACCGCAGTCAAGGATGAATATTCTTCCATCGATATTAACTTCAACACAAGATCTTCCAACTTCGCCGGCAGCACCTAACCATCTTATCTTCATGCAAGCTCAAAAGTAATAACCTTTAAAAGATTTGCCAAACGATAAAGTATTATGGAGCTTCAATACCATATAAAGTGCAAGGAAGGGGATGTTTTCCCTTACGTAATAGTGCCCGGGGACCCGGACAGAGTCCACCTAATTGGTAGTTTCATGGAAGATGTAAAGAAAATTGCATCTAACAGAGAGTATACTACAATTTCCGGTTACTATCGTGGTGTTGGGATAAGCGTTACCTCAACAGGCATTGGCGCACCTTCAACTTCCATAGCAATAGAAGAGCTTGCTAGAATAGGTGCAAAGACCTTAATCAGAGTTGGAAGCACTGGAGCATTAAATGAAAATATTAAATGCGGGGATTTAGTAATAAATACCGCTTCAGTAAGATATGATGGTGCAACAAAAGACTATGTCAATCCATTTTACCCAGCTGTTGCATCTTATGATGTAACTTTAGCATTAATTGAAGCATGTGAAAAGTTACAATACAAGTACCATGTTGGAATTGGAGCTAGTAAGGATACATTTTATGGCGGTCAAGAAAGGCCTTCTTTTAAGAATTATCACCAATCATTTATGGATAATTTGATAGATGACCTTGAAAATGCAAACGTATTGAATCTAGAGATGGAAGCGTCAACTGTCTTTACACTATCGAGCCTATTTGGACTTAGATCTGGGGCGATATTGGCTGTATTTGGAAATCGTAAAACCCAGGAGTTTAAAGTGAAGGGAGAAGAGGAAGCTATAAAAGCAACGCTTGAATCGGTAAAGATTCTATCAGATTGGGATAAAATTAAAGAAATTACAAATAAAAAATACCTTTATCCTTCTCTACTTTAAAATAGCAAATGTTTTAAAATGACCTAAATTTATTACATTAATCATGCCGTTGTAGCAAAGCTCGGCCATGCGCTAGACTCGTAATCTAGTTCAACGGGGGTTCAAATCCCCCCAACGGCTTCACATTTTAATTCGAAATCACTCGGCTTAGTATATAAATAAAAATGAAATTTCTGCAAAATTGGCCTTAAAATTAGCTTGTATTCTTTATCTTTTATAGACTACACTTCTCTTATTTATTGAGAATACAACTATGCTGTCTTTTTCAATTCTATATAAAATTCTGTAATCTCCAACCCGTATCCTGTATGAGTTCTGCTTCAAGCTTATGAGTTTTCTAGCATCAGGAGGGATAGAATCATTTTCGAGTCTCTCGAGTTTTTCTACAATACGGCAGGTGGTATCTTTATCTAACTTTTCAAGAAACTTAAGCGCATGCTTTTCTAATAGAATAGTACGGGACATTCATATCCCAAGCTGCTTTTTTGCATCCTTTAATGAAACAAGATTTTCCACATCAAAACTTCTAATGTAAGCGTTGAACTCTTCCTCGCTCAAAGCATCTTCCTTTTCCATCATGTGCTGCTTGATATAAGTAAGATCTTCTTCTATCGAGTTTAGTTTTTCTACTATTATTTTCTCTAGCTTACTTTCCATAATAATCAATTTGCCGTCAAATTTAAATAATTTATCCTAGGCTTGTTTGCTGGCCTTATTTTTAGGGCCAATCTGATTTATGTAGGTTATGTAGGATATTGGCCATTTTCATAAAAACCCCTATACGAGGCGTAAAATTTTATATTTTCTAGGAAATGAGGTAAAACCTACATATCCTACATAGATTCTAGGTGTCTTCAATTATTGCTTCTTCCGGTGGATTAAATTCAATATACTCTTCATTTGACAGCCACTCGCGCTTGATGCCTATATCCATGTATAAAACGCCTTCCATGGTTCTTTCCTTGCCATATCCCTTGTCCTTCATTATGCGCCCGAACTTCTGGATCTTAAACGTCGTAATCCCTTCAAGTTGTGAGAAGTTTTCATAGACAGTGTATAGCTCAAAGCTCTTGACTTTGGAACCTTTCTCTACGTAGCAGCACTTCTCAAGGAAAAATCCGACAGGATCGTTTTCTAAGTTGGCCTCGGTCGTTATGGCCCTAACTTTAGGGGGTATTGTGAGCTTCTTGTTTAGTTCAATGTCCTTTTTGTATTCAATCCATCCTTCATACATCCAGTTTAAAATTGCGCTTTTTACATTGGGGCCTGCCAACTTGTATGGAAGCTCCTTGTCCTGCCTATCTTCAGGGATTGTCACGTCAAAATGCACAAAGACAGTTCTTTTTATGAAGTTAGGCTCATGGCCAGAGTATTTTAGCTTGTGATTCCCCTCAAAGATAAGCTTGCAGGTGGGGGTGTACTCCTCTTCCTTTTGGTATAGATCACGTGATGCGATCACATCTCCTCCAGTTATGCTTTTTATCAGATTGTCATCAACCCTGTTGGCATCCTCCGGGACTTCATGGATAACGACCAAACGCTTGTTCTTCATCCTGATAATGTCGCTTCTTGCCTGGCCACTCTGCAGCTTCTTTTTTTCAAATGTGGTAAATGGTGCAACTTGGGAATAGTCGCCAAGCACCCTTGTTATAGCTTCAGTGAATCTTGACTTCCCGTTATCCCTCTTGCCGTAGCAGCAGTAGTACCTCTGCTCTATTATTGCAGCATTTAGGGATAGCCCGCAGATTTTCTGTACAAATAGCCTTACATCCGCATCCGGCAGTATGGTTGATATAAAATTGTCCCATAGGTCAGATTTTGCAGCAGGATCATAGGAAACATCTGCGATCATCGTTATGTAGTCTTCCCTTCTGTGCTCCCTGAACTCCATGTTCAAGAGATCAAGCGTGCCATTCTCACAGCACAGGAGGTATAGGTTTCTATCAAATCTATCAGGACTCACCTTGATTTCTGGCTGTGATTTAAGGCAGTTTATCATGCCTTTTAGCTTGTTGTTGCTGAAGGAGTTTTTTGCAAGCTCTAACAGCTTCTTTAGCTCTTCCTCACTCTTTGCCTTTTCTGTCTCTACTTTGGCGATATTTTTGATAGTCTCAACAGCAAGCTCCCAGATCATGTTCATCTCATCCTTTGCCCAGCGTCTGCCATCCCATACGTAGAATAGATCTTCAGGAGGGGAATACCTGAACATGTTGCCAAAGTAGTAGACCATCCTCTCTGAATTTCCAACATCGTTTTCTAGGAAATGCCTTGTGGGCCAGTCGGTCTTTATCCTGTTGACTTCTGCCTCTGGCAGGGGCTCCTCTGTGAGGGTCTTATTGACGGCGTGGAGGCACTCATTGATCTTTTTAGGATCGTAGCCCCTATTGTAAAGCTCTCCAGAAAGGCTTGTGAGCTCCATGTTCCGCCTTCCGCTTTTTATTATGCCCTCTTTTTCCCTGTTTTCATGCTCGGTATCGTTGGCCCTAAAATTGGATTTGTTATCCTTTGCTTCAATTGCACTGACAAGCCAATCTGGAATCTCAGCCAGCGGGAAGTCAGTTGGCGACTTTATCCAGCGGTAATGCCTTCCAGTTTTATGTATAGAAGGTGGGGCCTTTGCATAGGAACCTTCCCCCTGAATATCTATGCCAGGCCTTAGATCTGTGATCTTTTGGATATACCTGCCGTTAGTTTTGAAGTAGTAGTGGTAGCCTCCGCCTTCTCTTCCAGTCTTTACAAGAGGTGTAAGCAAGTTATAATCTTTAGGCTTGATGCTGTTTAGAGAGTCAAGGCCACCCTTATCTATATCGATGTCCATAACTGCGATGCCACTTATATCGCCGCATACTATCCCTATGTCTGCATTAGGCCATTTCCTAAACCAATCTTCAACTTCTCCCTCACTTGCCATTTTCTTTTCGTATGCCTTCCACCCTATTAGGGGTATTTTATCCATCGTTTTAATCGGGATAGCGTTCCATCCAAGAGAGCGGTAGTATTTGGCCCAGGAAGTAATAGGGCTATCAATAGATGGCATTGGCCCTATTTTTAGGGCCAAATCGTCATCTCGGGCTTCACTCATCCGAATCCCTCCTGAATAGCCTAGCATACTCATTTGCAATCAATATCTCAAAAGGCCGTGCAAGCCTTTCATTGACCCTCACAATCTGGCCTTTTTTGAAAGGTCCGTTTGGCAGGGCCATTCCATCAAGAAAAAGAGGAATATCTTTCAGCAGCTCAACATACTGGCCTATAAGATGCTCTCCTCTAGAACTGGCCTTAATTTTAGGGCCAGGCAGCCCTTCGGTGCAGTTATTTACGGTAGCAGTAATCCAATTCACCTACTGTATCCTACCGCTCGAACCAGTAAATCCACTGATTCTGGTGACTAAGCGCATTTTTTCGCTTATCACATTTGAAGCCTTGAGCATAGGGCCTATTGGCCTTAATATCAGACCTCAAAATTTTCAACCAATGCACCACCATAGTGTGGCCGAGGTGTACTTTCTCCTCAACCTCTTTAGCGGTGAACGGCATTATACCAGATTTGATCACATCTAGAATAGATGTGTCCATTCTTGTATTTGACATATTTACCGTTGCAGTTCAAGAAGGAGCTTATTTATAATTATCGTGCATGAAAACAAAGCATGCGGTATTCCTGATTGCAAATTTATTAGTTGTGAGAAATCAAATACATTAACTTATAGTCGTGGTTTGAATCACTGGATGTGCGCCAAGGTGGTTTTTGTGACGATACTCTAATTTTAAGGCCAAATTAAATAAAAATAATTATTATCGGTTAAGGCAGTATCTTAAAAGTTTTTTTGGCGGCTAACATTATCAAGTGGAATTTCTTATCAATTTTTTCATTGCCAAGAGTAGAAGCTAATCTGTCAAGATTTGAAAAAGAGCCACATTCTTTATCCCCCTTGACAATTCCAATTAGAATATTTGCTTCTGATTGAATTAATTTTTCAATGCTTTTATACTTTAAATTAAGGCCCGAATCAAATTCAATGGCAATGATTTGTGGAAGATTTATTGCTAAAACATCTATTTTACCGTTCTTAATTTTTCCTGTCTTTGTTTTTCTTTCTATCGTTTCATATTGTAGAGAATATTCGGGGACAACAAGATAATTTTTATTCTTAAGAAAAATACTTATTTTATTCAAAAGTTCAGAATGAAGTTCATTTCTTGGAATCTCTAAATTTTGATTAAAACATATTCTTTCTATGGATTTTATAACCTCATAATCCATGTGCTCTTTACAATTTAGTACTATAAAAATATCTCCATTACAAAGGGGAAAAAGAATATTTTTCCCTATTTTCCCTATTTTTTTCCATATCCTTATATATGAGGAAAAGTAACCTTATACAAAATAATTATTTAGTTAAATTATTTTTGGTGATACCATGAAATTTGATATTAGTGCATTTGGATCTAGAATAATAGAGGTCATAACAGATGGACTTTATGATGGCAATATAAATTGTCTAAGGGAGTATGTTCAAAATGGCATTGACAGCAAAGCTGAAAATATTAAAATTTATTATGAAAATTCCAAAGATTTAGTGATAGAAGATGATGGAGAAGGAATGAATAAGGATGAATTAAAAAATTGTCTGAAAGTTGGGATTTCAAGCAAAGATGAAAAAAATGTTGGGTGGAGGGGAATTGGTATATGGAGTGGCGTTTCTGCTTGTAAACGGCTAGTAATAATAACAAAGAAAAGAAATGATAAGAAATATAGAATTGAAGTCGATTGTGAGAAATTAAGACAAGAATATAGAAGCAATAAAGATGCAACAGAGATATTGACTAATTCTACAAGTGATATAGAAGAAGAAGAGGCTTCTGAATCAGAAAAACCACAATACACCATTATTAGATTAGAATCAATATTACCCACACAACAACCCTTTTTTGATGAAGAAAAAATAAGAAAGTATCTTTCATCAATGTTACCTGTTCCTTTTAATCCAAAGTTTAAATATTCTTCTAAGATATATGCCTTATTAAAGAAATATAAAATTCAAGTGCCAAATATAAATGTTGAGTTTAATAATCAGAAAATCTATAAGCCACCAGAAGATAGTAAAATATTCTGGGATAAATTAATAACTAAAGAATTTAAGCATAATAATGAATTAATTGCTATTAGTTGGATTCTGACACATAAAATCAATACAGTGCTCCCAGAAGGTAATAAGGGAATTTTTTTCAAGAAGAAAGGTTTTACCATAGGGGATGAAGATTTAGTAACTAAAAGAGCTAAAGGATATAATTTATGGCAATATGGAGAAATACACATTATTTCAGATAAAATAACGGAAAATGCGCCCAGAAATAATTTAGAGTATACTACTGAGATTGTATCAGATTTTTTAGATGATATTGGAAAATTTGTCAATAATCTACAAATGATGAACCGTTACCAGTCAAGTAAAAATATAACTAAAAAAGTGTCTACTTTAGAAAATTATGTAAAAAATAAAAAAATTATAGACGCCAGAAAGACTATTGATTCGATAAATAAAACTCTATCTGAAAAAACAAGTTTTCCTAAAGAAAAATGTTTATCCGACATGAAAAAATTGATCGATACAGAGTCATCGAGAGGCATAAAAAAAATGGAAGAATTAGAATCTAATTTAGATGGGATAGATCCCGAATACAATATTAAACAACAAAAAGAACTATTCAAAGCCTTTGTTAAGAGTTTTCCAAAACCTCTTCAGGACCATTTAGCTAAATTTTCGGCTACAGGAAAATTAGAGCTAGAATTGAGCGTAACTGATGCTTTAGTAGAATTACTTAAACAAAAAACTGGATTAACTGAAAATGAAATGGCTAAACTAAGTAGTCAAGCTTATGGGTGGGAAAAAGTAACGCCGAATCAATCAAGTCCTATATTAGCTCTACGCAATAAAGAAAATAAAGATCGTTATTTTGGAGTCTTTTTATATGCAATACATGACATGTTTGTAAATACATACAAGCATGAAAAAGGAATGGAATCTTTTGAATGGTTTGAAGGATTGGGTGAAGAGGAGAAACAATGTTTAATTAATGAAATGTATGCTACTATTGGATTGGCATATAGACTAATAGACAAATCAAAGAAATTATAAGGATCCTTTAAAATAATCTATTTGGGATCCTTTTTTATAAATAATACAAAAACGTTATAAATCTTGGGATGATATATTGTCCATGAATATTCTTTTGGTCGAACCGGACTATTATACTCGGTATCCTCCTCTTGGTTTAATGAAATTAGCCTCCTACCATAGATCAAGAGGGCAAAAAGTCAAATTAGTAAGGGGTAAACAAGATATTTATAATTTCAATCCAGATAAAATTGAGATTACTTCCCTTTTTAGCTACGCATGGAAACCCGTTCATGAAGCTATTGAATATTACCATAATTTATTTCCAAATGCTAAAATAAGAATAGGGGGGATATATGCCTCTCTAATGCCCGAAAGAATAAAGTCATTTTATCCGTTTGTAGATGTTCACATTGGTCTATTTGAAGAAGCAGATAAATATCTTCCCGCTTATGATATCCTTAAAGATGTGAATAAATGGAAAAATTGGAATTCCACTATTCTCTTTACCTCAAGAGGGTGTTTAAGAAAATGCCCTTTTTGTATGGTTCCAAAAATAGAAGGAAAAATTAGAACAGTTATAGGAAATATTGAAGAACAAGTCTTTCCTGATCACAAAGAATTAATACTTTGGGATAACAACTTCTTTGCTGCACCAGAATGGAAAAGAGTAACATTAGAACTTAAAGAAACTGGATTATCAATTGATTTTAATCAAGGATTAGATGCTAGATTAATAAATGATGAAAAAGCAAATATTTTGGCTGAATTGAGAATACAATCAATAAGAATGGCATACGACATACCGAGTGAAAAGGAATCATTGATAAAAGCCGTAGATATGTTGCATAATTATGGAATTAACAAAAGAAAAATATTCATTTATTGTTTGTATAATTTCTATGACGATGAAGGTAGAATCGGAGATACGCCCGAGGACTTTTTTGAAAGAATCAAATTCATATCCGATTTAGGATGTGTTTCCTATCCAATGAGATATGAGCCATTGTTATCTCTAGAAAAAAATAAGTATATTTCTCCTTTATGGACTAAAGACGAATTAGAATATGTAGCAAAAGCTAGAAGAGTAATTGGATTTGGGGGAGCGTTTCCCCCGTATAAAGGATTAGTAAATAAACTGAATAATGCCCAAAATTTCAAAGAAGCTTTTAGTTTGTATCCTACAAATTAGGAAACATCAAAATAATTAAACTGAATCAAAACATACAATAAGAAGTGAAGAACTAAAACTAATTAATATATTCACTACGATACCATTATTTCTAGTTTATATCAAACAGATGATTAATTTAAATATAATAATATTTATTACTACTTCTTTATTATGGCGATTACTATGGATGAAAATAAACGAAATAAAATATTAGAAATGACCATTGAAGCCTTTAAAAAAATTAACAAAAAAAGATTCTATAAATCAGAAAGAGGTTACCAAGGCAGACTTCTTTGTGCATTATATTTTTTGATGGATGAGGTCAATATTTTTTCTGAAGATACAATAATTGAACAAGAATATCAAAAAGGAACTTCAAGTCATGGAACGACTCAAAGGCCCGATATAATTATACATGTACCTGTCGAACATAGTGGGGCCCGTATAACGGAGAACAATTATGTGGTCTATGCATTAAAAAAAAATACGAGTGATATCGATGCACAAGATGATTTTAATAAATTAGATGACATGTTTAATAGATTAAACTATGAATTGGGAATTTTTGTCAGCATCAATAAATACCCAAAATCATTCTTGCATCTTTATGAAGGGAATAATAAGAATAAACTTCACGAATTTTCTCTAAAATATGAAGATAATAAACTTGGAATCCTTTATCGGTATTTTATTGATGGTAGTATAGAAGAACAAGACTATGGATATATTTCAATTTAGTTATCTTGACGTATAGAATTTATAGTATTTTTTGATTTATTTTTGAATTGTGAATAGATTTTATTATAAGTTAAAGTAAAAACAGGAACTGAAATACCAATTAATATTGAACTTATCCCAAGTTTTCGACAGGGATCGTCTTTTATATTTTTTAATGTAATAACTGGGTTTTGATTAAATGTATGCACATTTGACTTTGATTTGTATATTGCAGAATTGCCTCTTGTTTCTCCTTCATAAGCATTTATTATTTCATAATTGGTATAGTCTATGTAGAAACTATAATTAGTATCATCCGATAGATATGGTCTAATCATTAAATCTTTTCCAATAAATCCAAAAGGAATTTTTTCATATTTAATCAAAATTTCATATTGATTAGTATTAACTGGATATATAGGTAACATAGCTAGTTTATTATCTTTAGATCTTATTTCCAATGGGATATAATTCTCATAAGAATCGGAACCAAATTGCCTATAGAAGATACTAGAAATACTATTATATTCTCTTGAAAAATTAGTTGAACTAATATCAAATCCTATTCTATAATAAATATTGTCTATAGGGCTTTTAGTGAAAAAACGATAGAGGATATAAGGAATATCCTCATCTAAATAAATTATTATTTCTCTTGCAGTAATTTTCTCGTTATCTATAAATTCCTTGCCTTCAGGGTCCTTGTATAAATATAGGTAAGTATTAATATTAATCCATTCAGGTTCCCTAGCCTTATCAAATTGCATATTAATTATAACATATGTAGCCCCTAATACTCCGTAAAATATTATACTCGTAAATATTAAGGCATAAATTTTATTTTTATTATTGTATAACTTATATGCTAGATTACATTTTTTCATTATTTAGTCATATGAAAAATAGTATTTAATAGTTATTGTATACAATTCTATAAGCTAATTAAAAAAACTTTAAGAACACATAGGATATAGGAATTCCATTTTTTTTATAGACCTAGACTTAATCAATATGGGTAATATAATTTGTCCAAAATAAAACATTAATGTATAATTATTTCGCATAATAACACTTATGCGCAAATGTATCAAAGACAAATTTCAATAATTCCTGAAATAGTTTTATCTCTTTTGTCTTGTCTTCCTGGCAAGAGCCCTATCTTCCAGATTGGCATAATGAAACTTTTGCCTTCAAAGTTTTAATTTTATAATATTCCTCAGCAAACCCTGCTCTCCAGTTCTTTCTTTCCTTTGTCTGTTATCTCTAGCCTCTTTGACCTGCCATCGATGTGGGAAATTAGGTACCTTCTTGATATAAGGCCAGATAAATTTCTTTTTATAGTCGGCCTTGTGATCCTAAGGGCCTTGCATGCATCAGTGTAAGTGGGCCTTGATCCAGATGCATTCTTATCATTTACAAATTTTAATATCCTTTCCATGTTATGATTAATTCTTTCTCCGGATATTTTTGTTATTCTGGAGGTTTCTTTCTCGAGCACACACCTGCTTTTTACGTCAATTAGATCTAGATCAACACAGAGGATAAATACCGAGCATTTAATCAGGGCGAGCTCCTTCAGTGACTTGACAAAAAGAATCGTGTTAACAAAATCAGAATAGGCCTCAAGGTACTCAATATCTTCTATAAGCACAACGCTTTTGCGGGGGATTTCCCCTATGCTATTGTCAATTGAACTGTAGTCAGGCTTGATAGTCCCGGGCCTTTTTTGATTGTTAATCCAGTAGAATTTGAAATCTGAATCAATATTTTCTCTGACATCTTCTTCAGGCTGTGAAGATACTATAATCCCGGAATAACCGCAGGCAACTAGGCTATTAAAAGCATCAATTGCAGTTTTCCCATCCAACCAATTGGCGAGATAAACATTTCCATCTCTTATCTCATACTTTAAGCGCCTTCTTTTTTCATTTTCGTCACTTTTTCTCTTTTCTGTCATGTCCCTTGCAACTGTCAGGATTTCATTCCTGCCTCCGATAAAGATACTTTTGCTCCTGCAATGGACGAATATGTTTCTGCCGTCTTTATTAATAAGGTCCAGAGAGAACTCAAAATAGGGCTTCTCGGATATTCCATCAATCCTTTTTTCGATAATCCTGGCCTGCTCTTCTGTCATAACGTCTTTATAGGACATTTTTACTAGGTCTTCCTTCCCATACCCAAGCATTCGGCAGGCATCATTATTGGCCTCGATGAATCTTCCTTCCATGTCAGTTAGGATAATTGGAATGTCAACATTTTCAAAAAGAATCCTGCATTTTCTTTCAGCGTCATCAAGCTTTTGTTTGAGCAAAGTCCAGCTGGAGAAATCAATGCCCATGCTAGTTATTTCCCCTTCGCTACCTTCGACTGCAGAAGCAAAGTTGATCCAGTATAAGGATAAAGGAATGCCATTGGCATTAACTCTTGATTTTGAGAAGGCAATCGGATCCTTCATTTCAAACGAAAAACAATTCTCTGGGCCATAGAGGAGCTTAAGATCTTCTCCCGTCATCTTGTTGCCAGCCTTAAGGCCTAGGTATATTTGGCAGTTATAATTGCAGTAGCGGATGTTCAAATCCGAATCATACTTTAAAACAAAAAACGATGGGGAAAAATCCTGGCCACCCTCTACAGGGAAGTCTTTGAATGGGGAAGGACTAAGAAAGGACATGATTACCTCAGCATTTCTAAATGATATGTAATGGTTTTCACATTTATAAGAATATGGAAAAAAATAGGGAAAATAGGGAAAAATATTCCCTTTCCATTGAGAAATTCACGAAAAAACAATAAGGGCCTTTACATGTGTCACGTGTTTTTTCTATATCGTTATATAATGTGTAAAGTCGATAATTTTTGGATTAAGGTGATCGACATGAAAAATACAAACATAATTTTTGCTGCAATAGCAGTAATATTCTCTCTGTTGCTACTTGGGTGCATAAATCAGAAAACTCCTACACCAACTCCCCCCACGATATGTGAAGACGTTACTATTTCATATGCTTGGGACCTATCCCTAGCAACGTTACCTGAAATATCTGCTGACAAGTCCAAAAACTTGGTAATAGAAGTAACTAATAATTCAACAGATAAGAAGATTAATCTGTACTTAGTTGTCAATGCAAAATCTCCTGCAACAAACATAAAATTCAAAGAAACAACAACGGGAACTGTAGGCACGATGAGCCTAACAACAATCTCCAAAGAAATTGGACCAAAAGGAAAAGAAAAGTGGCAAATAGAAGTAATACCCAACAATGAAGCTCCTGGAGAATATCAATTGGTAGTAAAGCCAAATGGAACAACATGTGCAAACATAGATCCTCAAAAATTTAGAGTTTTAGCAAAATCCTAAATCTTATTTTTTATTATTACCTTTTTTTTAACTATATTTTCCTTTCTTAATTGCCCCACGATCGCTCAAAACTTTACATATGTTACATGTTTTTTCCATATCGTTATATAATATGTAAAGTTGATAATTGAACATTAATAACAAAGGTGTATTTATGGCATACAATAGGAAGATAACAATTATCAAAAATTTAAATTCAGCTATGAATTTAGCGTCAAAAGACGATGGGGAAAATAACAAAAACAGTGGAAACGTCACGGAGGAGAGGAAATGAAGAAGGCGCTTCTAGTCTCCATGATGCTTCTCTTTTCCATGTTCGCACCGTTTGACTTCTCCGGCCTTGATTTTAATTTTGCCTTCGCCGAGGAGGGCACACCCAAGAACAGCCCACCAGTAGCAGTCAACGACTTCTATAAGACAGAAATGAACACGCAGCTTACCGTTGCTGCGCCGGGAGTTCTTGAGAACGACTCGGACCCGGAAGGCAACATGCTTCTTTCAGCAAAGCTGACGGATCCAGCAAATGGGATGGTCGTGATGGGAACAGATGGGAAGTTCATATACGTTCCTAAAAATGATTTCACCGGAACTGACAGCTTCACATACACAGTATATGATGGGATTGATGCTAGCTCAACAGCAACAGTCACAATAACTGTAGGTAAAGCAGCAGAGCCCCAAGTTGAAAAGAAGGAGGAAACAACTACCCCAAAAAACAGCTCTCCTATCGCAGTTGATGACTACTATATAACTGCAATTAATACCCAGCTTGCTGTTGTTGCACCGGGGATAATCCAAAACGATTCTGACCCAGATGGCGACTTTCTTTTAGTTGCAATTTCAAAAAGCCCTTCAAATGGATCTTTATCCCTTGGCACAGATGGCAGCTTCACATACATGCCAAATGCAGATTTTAGCGGCACAGACAGCTTCACATACTCTTTGCATGATGGTAACGAGGGAAGCTCTAAAGCCGTAGTAACAATTACTGTGGCCTCGGCCCAAGAAAAAAATGAATCTAAAGAGAAAGACAAAAACAATGAAGATAACAGTCTCGACAATACAAAAAAAGACAAGGACGTAAATGAGTCAGAAGAAGATCTAATAGTTAGAACGTTGTCCCTTCCAGGAGGCATTACATATACTCCGTGGAATGATACTGGAATTAAACCTTATGGCCAGTATTTCATCAATAAAGACGAATATGTTAATCCTAAGACTGGTGAATTAATAATTCGTACAACTGATTTCTCCCTCCCTGCAAGAGGATTAGACATCATAATCACAAGGGTATACCAGACATTCTTTGGAGATGCAAGTGAAGACGCTTACACAGCCACAAACTTTGGGAATGCCACACGTCTTGACTATCCTTGGATAAGTAGTAAGTACCTCCACCTGGAAGGTGGCCAGCAGTACTTAATAGAATGGGATGGTGATACCTTTGAATACCATAAACAGGGCGTCCACTTCATCTTGACAAAAAATGGCGACAACACATACACACTGAAAAGGTCGAGTGGAATAAAGTACCAGTTCGACACCTCAAAGAAGCTCACAAGAATTGAAGATTCAAACGGCGATTACCTCTTATTCACATATGATGGAAACAACATGATAGACAAGATAACGGATACACTTGGGAGGGAAGCGGAGTTTACTTACACTAACGGCAGAGTAACATCTATTACTTTGGAAGGAAGAACAGTAACATATACCTATACAGACAACAAATTGACCAAAGTTACAGACCCATTGGGTAGAGAAACTGAGTATGAGTATAACTCTTCATACAGCAACGCAGATTGGCTTATAACAAAAGTCATATATCCAACAGGTGGATTTACAGAATACAATTATGACGTCAAATCTTTTAGTTCAACGTTTTATGCTGATACTACCGATTGTAGTGTGGGATATGCTGGAAATGAGTACGATTCATGGAGTTCTGTTAGGAATGCTACAACTGGAAACTATAGGTATTATACAACAACCGAATCAATGAATGGTGTTGGCTACTGGTATTTCTCACACCCTACAATGAGAAGGACTTTTTATGAATTTGATACTTCAAGCTTGCCTGACATCTCAGCTATAACCTCTGTAGTTATGACAATTTATGGTTATGGAGTAAATACCAACTATCAGTCGGGTATAAGTATTCAAAAAGGAACTCAGGCAAACAGCCCTGCCGATCTTGCAGATTATGATGCTTTTAGTGGAAGTGAATATGGCAGAACAAATAACTGGCATGTAGAGTATCCAGGATCAAATGTAAATACAATTACATTTAATTCAACTGGAATAAGCGAAATAAACAAAGCGGGCATAACAAAGTTATGCGCTAGACTCTCAATCGATTATGACAACACCCCCCCGCCTTACAATATAGAAAGACGATCAAGTGCATATTTTGCTGACTATTCCGGAACTTCGTATGACCCTAAACTTGTAATTAACTATAATTTATACTGTGTGTCATCTCAAAAAATATATGAGTCAGAAAGCAGTCTCTCATCCGAAAATCAATTTTCATATACGATTTCAAATGACAGAGTGACTCAAAATGTCGCGACAGTAAAGGATGGTAGCAGTGTCACAAAGAGCACAACAACCCTAGTCTTCGCAGAAGACGGCACAACTACCTCAAAGACCGTCAAGGACGCAAGCGCCGTCCAACTCTATAAAATAGGTTACACCTACAACTCAAACCTTGAAACTACACAGGAAAATGTCTACCGTGGGAACACAGCATCAATCACATACACAAAGAAGTACAACTACGACAACTGGGGAAACCTTGTATACTACGAGGATCCAATGCCTACACCAAACAAGTACTACTATTCATTCGTAAACACAAACTATGAGAACAGCTTCAGGGACTTCTCAGGCTCTACGGTCTCAGGATTTTCAAATAGCTTTTACACAGAAAACTCTGTAGTTTCTGAAGATATCCACTCTCTTTTATGCGGCAAGGCATTCAACAACAACGGCACGAATATTGAAAGCTATTATAGATACGACTCGAAGGGAAATCTCACAAATTCAAAGAACAAGCACAACAGTGGCTGGATTTATGTTGCAAACTCCTATGATTCATACGGGAACATCACATCGACTACAGACCCTATGAGCCACGTAATCAACTTCGAGTATGACGATGATTATAATTATGCGTATCTCACAAGAACTTATGCGTCAGTCGGAGGGATAACTCACCAAACAACTTATGATTACAATTTCTCGACAGGTGACATCACTAGCCAAACCGATGGAGAGGGAAACACCACATACTACACCTACGATTCCCTTGGCAGGATAACTGAACTAGAATATCCTGATACAAAGACGAAGAAGGCTGTATATGACGATGTCAACAACATCGTTACCACCTATGATGAGAAGAATCACTATGCAAAGCAGTACTTTGATGGCCTTGGAAGGAAAGAGAAGACCGAAACTTACATGAATAGCTCACTCTACCAGACAGCTACATCAACTTACAACTACCTTGGGCTTGTGAGCAGCACAACAGATCCCCTTAACAGGACAACTTCATTCACATACGATGCACTTGGAAGAATAACAAGTACAACGCTCCCTGATGGCAACAGTTCCAGCAGGGAATATAACGATATTGCAAACACACTTTTGGTGACATACGAGAACGGTAACACAAAGAAGCTCTTCTACGACAATCTTGGAAGGCTTGTCAAGCTTGAGGAGTATCCTGAAAGCGGTACAACCTATTCGACAAACTACTACTATGACGGGCTCTCTAATCTTACACAGAAGGTGCTCCAAAATGGCTACACTGAAACATACGTATATGACGACCTAGGAAGGCTCACTAGAACAAACTATCCCGACTCTACATATGAGGAGATTAATTATGACGACGCCAGAAACATCACCTCAACTAGAGATAGAAAAGCAAATATTGTTACATACACTTATGATGAGCTAAATAGACTCATAAGGAAGTCGAATGCGGACTCCACATCAGTTAAGTATACCTACGACAAGCGCTCCCTCTTAATCAAAGAGGAGGCTAACTTCTCTGCTGTCAGTGGAGCAGGTGGTGGTGGAGGCGGATCACCAATCATGGAGGCAAACATTTCAAATGAAAGTAGCCCCTACAATTTTGATGCCAAACTCGCAGCAAATAAAGAGATTATTTCAAAAAGAACTGAAACCTCAAAGACATTTGGCAATGACGATGGTACATATACCTCAGTATTCCACGTAAAATCCATACACTTTAAGAATAAGTGGAATGATTGGGAGGAAATTGATGCAAGAATAGTAAAGAAAAATGGAAAATACAAAGTAGCAAAAAATAAGTTTGATCTGACCTATGCAGACAATAATCTTTATTCCATCTCTAACAGTTCCAACAATATTAACTTCATCCCAACTGAAGTTAGAATAAATGGTGAAACAATTATCATTGACTCAACGAAAATAAACTGGAATTTAATAGATGATTATCATGTAGAAGGAAAGATAACTGATAACATTTACTTATGGATACAATCTCACGAGGCATTCATAAGGCATGCAATCAAAACTGACAGGCAGGTTCAAGACTTCGAGGCAGTATATCTTGTTTCTATCTCAGGGTATAGTTGTGAAAATCAAATTGAATCAAAGTATGGAAAGAACTATTACAAACCTGATGAAAAGGGGAATCTATACTTCAAAGATTCAGAGGGAAATAAGCTAAGTATACCTCAGCCCGTGATGTGGAACGACGAGAATTCAAGTAGTGCAATAATGCATGAGCTATGGGAAGAAAATGGTAAACTATACTACAAAAAGTATGCAACCGAAGAGGGAAAGAAGTGGCTTTTAAATCAGAAAGGCGTAATATATCTCGATAGTAGTTCTACTTTCTATGCAGATATCTCTGATTGTTTAGTTCAGTACAGTGGGACTTGGTCAGATTCATGGAGTTCCGTTCGAAATGCAACTAGTGGAAATGGAAGAAATTATACTGTGACCACTTCAATGAACGGTATTGGCTACTGGTATTTCTCATACCCAACGATGAGAAGGACTTTTTATGAATTTGATACTTCAAGTTTGCCGGATAATTCTCAAATAGATTCTGTAGTCATGACAATTTATGGTTATGGAGTAAATACCAACTATCAGTCGGGTATAAGTATTCAAAAAGGAACTCAGGCAAACAGCCCTGCCGATCTTGCAGATTATGATGCTTTTAGTGGAAGTGAATATGGCAGAACAAATAACTGGCATGTAGAGTATCCAGGATCAAATGTAAATACAATTACATTTAATTCAACTGGAATAAGCGAAATAAACAAAGCGGGCATAACAAAGTTATGCGCTAGACTCTCAATCGATTATGACAACACCCCCCCGCCTTACAATATAGAAAGACGATCAAGTGCATATTTTGCTGACTATTCCGGAACTTCGTATGACCCTAAACTTGTAATTAACTATACGCCTAATCAAGCTCCGGGAAAACCGGTCGTAACTTCTGTTGATGGTACTATAAAACCTCCACAAGCAAATGGGTATAATACATCCGACCCTGATGGAAATAATCTTACCCATAGATGGAGAGTTGAGGACATGTCTAGCAATACATTATTCAACTCCGGCTGGTTTGAAAGTCCAAACGATATTAATGGGACAGATTTTACAGGACTTACTCTTGGTAATACTTACAAAGCATATCTCGAGTCAAACGATTCAGAGTTAGTTACCTCATCAGACCCATATGAATTTGCATATACTGGAAAAATCCCTTTAAAATCCACAATAACCAGTATAGGGAATCAACAATTCAATAACTCTTACATTACCCAAAATCCACCTCTTGCATATGGATTTAATTCATCGGACTTAGATGGGGACAATCTATTGCACAGGTGGAGAGTTGTCAAAGGTGAAACAATTGTTCCAGAAGGATTTGAAACTGAGAAATACAAGCGGCCTATCGCGATTTCTAACTCTGGCTCTAGTCTTACCAATTACCAGATAAAGATTACCCTTACTAGTTCAAACTTTGACTTCTCAAAAACAAACTCTAATGGAGAGGACATACGATTCTCAGATGATAGCAATACTACTACCTTAAACTATTGGATAGAAAAATGGGATGCAATAAATCAGCAGGCAGTGTTATGGGTAAAAGTACCTTCAATTCCAAGTGGTTCAAGTAATATATTTGTTTATTATGGATCTCAAACATTGCAAAGTGAAAGTAATGGTACCAACACTTTCCTTTTCTTTGATGATTTTACGGGTAGCTCTCTAAATTCTTCAAAATGGGAAATAGATGCTGTTGGCACAATAGATGAAACTGTTAATAATGAAATAATACTTACCGGAGGAAGATCTTCAAGTAGTACTTATTGGATATACAACACTACTGATACCGGAAATCAGCATAGGGCCAAAATTAACGGTTCCCAGTTTATAATTCCTAGCCAATGCACGATTGAGTGGAATGGGAAAGCAATTTCTGGGGATATGGCCCAAACAGGAATAGGCCTTATAAAATCGACAGACAATACTGTTAGAGCATACCTAGCAATCAGCGATGGAAGTGGGGGCAATGGTTGTGCCCCTTCTTTATGGGGATTTGTCGAAGGAACAACAGGTTCTGGAACAATAACCGTAGGACAATATAAAAATTTTCGATTGATAAAAAATGGCTCAGCCATCACAGGATACCAAAAAGACACCTCTTCTGAAAGCTGGACACAAATGCTGACAGGAACATCTTCAAATATTGATCGAATGGCCATTACTCAGGGAACATATGGGGGATATACCTACGAGCAAATGGCTCTTGACAATATAAAGGTCAGAGAATACTCCTCAGCAGAACCAACGATTGTTGTAGGATCCCAGAAAACTCTTGATGCTGAAATTGTTTACTTTAATTCAGAGTGGTTTGATAATCCCAATGATATTAATGGGACTGAACTTAAAGGGCTTATATCTGATAAAGATTACAAGGCATACCTGGATGTCAATGATTCAGTTAACGTTGTTAGCTCAGACCCTTTTATTTTTACATTAGAATCCTCTGAACCCCAATTTACAAACACATATGAAACATCAATCACATACACCTACGACTCCCGCGGAAGGCTTACATCAGAGACTAGCGACATAAACGGCTCAACATACACAACATCCTTTAGCTACGACGATGCATCAAACATCACATCGATCACATACCCATCAACAAACAGCTACAGCTATACATATGACGATGTGAACAGAATCACAGCCCTCACAGGCTATGCAAGCTTCGCATACACCGCCACTAACATGATAGACACTATTTCATACCAGAATGGTGTCACGACGGACTATACTTATGATGTCAGGGACAGGCCGACAGGTATTGCCATCGGCAGCCTTGAAACTTTGAACTACACATATGATCCTTCAGGAAACGTACTCAAAATGAACGATTGGGAGTACGAGTATGACGGCCTCAACAGGCTAGAGGCAGCGACATCGGTCTTTGACCTTGACTATACATACGATGCACTTGGAAACAGGACCCAGCAGACAGAAAATACGGTCACTACCTCTTACACCTACAATACCCTTATGAGGCTCACTGCAAAGACTGTTGGAGGTGAAGCAACATACTTCACATACGACCCGAACGGCAACATGACCGAGAAGGAGGATGACAACAGCTCATACACTTATACATGGGACATTAACAACAGGCTCCGTGAGGTGAGGGATGACGGAAATCTCCTGTTTGAATACCTTTATGACTCGCAGGGAAGGCGTGTCAAGTCCCACAACCACTCAACTGGCGTCACGACCACATACATCTACGCCGGCATAAACGTTATCCATGAGGCGACTTCTAGCGAATCAACAGACTATCTTTACGCAAACGGCATGCGGATAGCCAAAAAGACTGGCGCAACTGTAAAGTACTTCCACTCAGATCACCTTGGCTCAACAAGGCTTGTGACTGATTCAAGCGGCCAGCCGACCTTCGAGAGCGACTATAAGCCCTTTGGACAGGATGCAAACGCCACAGGCATAGAGAAATACACCTTCACCGGCCAGTACAGCGAAGCAGACATAGGCCTCTACTACTTCGGCGCAAGGTGGTATGACGCATCGCTCGGAAGATTTATTAGCGAAGACCCGATAAAGGGAAGCATGATTAGCTCGCAGTCGCAAAATCCTTACGTCTACTGCATGAACAATCCCTTGAGATTTATTGATCCGAGTGGGATGATGGGCGACATACCGAGAATGTCTCTCGATGAATGGCTAGGGCCAAGCGATAGATCGGCATCCGATCTATTAAACGAGATGAGGGCAAGCCAAGATTATTTCAGTGGCCTCGTAGAGGAGGCATACCACGATATTATGTTTGGCTCCGACGATTATCATGACTATGACAACTTGAATCCAGTTTTATCTGATAAACAGAATCCTATTGAGGTACATGGAAACTTCTCGGCAGCTATCCTTTCTATCGATTACAGTATATTTTATGACTCAAAAAATTGTAGATTAGAAGATAAATTTTCAGTTGATTTAGGGGCGGTAATTGGGGTAGATATACTTGAGGGAATTAGTAAGAACCCAATTTCGTATTCAGTAATGCTAAAAGATATACACACAGATCTTGATACATACATAGGAACTCCAGTAATAACTGTCACAGGAGGATATCACTTAGGCGCAGAGGGATCGTGGGGCGATACAAATGGGGATGGGAGTCCTGAACTGCTTTCTAGCGGTATAGGATATAACAATCCTGGGATTTCAACTAGCTTCGGCACTCCCGTTGTTTCTGGGCCAATATTTAGTAATGGTGGCGCTTTTTGGAATGTCCTTGACATAATTCGAGGAAGATAAAATGATATCTACATTAGCTGATATTATAATTGTTTATATAGGCTTTTCAGTTTTTGGACTATTAGGTTTTTTATCCTTTTTTAATTTAGTGAGGGCTTATCGTTATGATAAGGTAGTCTATAGATTTCGAGAATCTCCAAGAAACAATATAAGTTATGCAAAGACATTTGTTTGGGGGGGAATACCTTTCAATATCTTATATGCATTTTTCTTATTTATGCATCCAAAGCCATGGGGGTATTTACTAGCGGGGCTGTGGATAGGGTTTCAAATAGCCTTCTTTTACTGGTACTGGCATACAAAAGAAGATCCTCTAAATCGTTTTCACCATGAGCAGAAAATCTGGGAGGATCCAAGGGACAAGAAGAAAAAGGAGCCTAAATAATGACAATCTACACAGAGTTTGAGTGTGGCAGGCTGCCGAAGAGAAAAGACATAATCTCAAACTTAATATCCTCGGGCTACGCCGTGTCAACTGAGTCCAGGCAAACGCTCTCCATAAGAAAGACCTTTCAGGACGGAAAGCTCGTATTCTCCAAGAACAAGGTCATGCTAAAGATGAAGCTAAATCTGATCTTCCTTCTTACCTTATCGCTTTTTGCATCCATTTCAATCTTCTATCTTTCTTACTTTCTCTTAAAATCCGGCTTGACATGCACATCTACTTTCTACTACCTTACAATAATATCAATATTGAGCTCTCTTGTGTTGTATGAGGCGTTTCGGAACAGGCTCGTAATATCAATCGAGAAGGCGGTGGGCCAAAAGTACAGATTTTCGTGGAAGAACTTCTTGAGCATAATCGCCATAGCGTTGTTCTCGATAGTCTACTTTCTGATTAACGTTTGATTATTGTAATAGTTCAAATTAACCAAGATAATCAAAAAATATTTCTAAAAGATTAAAATAACTTTTCTACCCTTTTGTCCATCTCTAGCTCCCTCCCAGAGAAGCAGCCCCACTCCTCTGTTGGCCCTAAAACTAGGCCGTAGTAGATTATGTCATTTTCAGGCTTTCCATTAATAATTGAGCCGCCTTTTTCATCCTCAACTCTTCTAATCTCAGAAACTTCAGTTGCAAACCAGGTCCAGCCTGTAGAGCTCTTCCATGCGGCTATTATCTCGTTTCCTTCAACAAACTTCTTCCCGTTCATTTCAACTATTGCTACCGTTCTACATCACCTGATTGTATTATGCAAAGACTAGACTAATACATTGTCATAACCTAGATCTAAAAATAGGGCCAGAAATTGGATCTTATTTTTAAGGCCAGATAAATATACATCAACGTTTAATATATGAGAAATTAAAAATTATATATCAGGTTCTATTTTATCTTCTTTGTTTCTTCTCTAATCCTTTCTTTCAAATCTGGGTCAGAGTCAATAAGCTCAATGAATTCTAAAAACTTGTTGAATTCTTTTATGAGGTTGGCATCGTCTTCGGCGCATTGAAAAAATAATTTTTTTAATTCTTTTTCATGTTTTTCCATTTCAAAGATTTTATCTTCTTCTAGCGACATACCGCAGCGGTAGCAGTACTCTGATGTAGGGCCGCAGTTCTCCTTGCATCTTGGGCATA
>ERZ795030.96-NODE-96-length-133117-cov-24.110272_pt1 | contig 133117 bp, 120 predicted proteins | sample MGYA00375122_ERZ795030 | MGnify/ENA primary metagenome ERZ795030 (study PRJEB30165, sample SAMN05720146) | activated sludge metagenome | isolation source: anaerobic digester from wastewater treatment plant | place: Japan | collected 2015-04-20 ... | reverse complement strand
AGCTTGTTACACAATCACAAGTTATATTTAGCCAACAAAGAGGTGTTCCAGAATGGTCAAAAAGAAGCTGATAGAAGTAGCCCTTCCATTAGATGCAATCAACAATGCGTCTGTTCGAGAAAAATCAATCCGTCACGGTCATCCGTCTACCCTTCATCTGTGGTGGGCTCGTCGGCCATTGGCCGCAGCACGGGCTGTCATCTTCTCTTCCCTTGTTGATGATCCATCGTCACATCCGGACAAATTCCCAACGGAAGAAGCCCAGGAAAAGGAACGCAAAAGGCTTTTTGATATTCTTGAACGCCTTGTTGTTTGGGAAAACTCCAATGATGAAGAACTTCTTGCTGAAGCCAAAGCCGAGATTGAACGTTCCACCGACGGTGATGTACCCGAATTCCTTGATCCCTTTGCCGGCGGTGGCGCTATCCCCTTGGAAGCCCAGCGCCTGGGGCTCAAAGCTCACGCTTCTGATCTCAATCCCGTTGCAGTGATGATTAACAAGGCGATGATTGAGATCCCTCCCAAATTCCAAGGTATGCCGCCTGTCAACCCGGAAGCCAGAGCCAAGTTAGGATCAGAACTTGCATGGAAAGGCTCAACAGGTCTTGCTGAAGATGTCAGATACTATGGTGAATGGATGAGAGAGGAAGCCTTCAAGCGAATCGGTCATCTCTATCCAACAGCAAAGCTATCCAATGGCTCTGAAGCAACAGTCATCGCATGGATTTGGGCCAGAACAGTCACATGCCCAAACCCTGCGTGTGGGTGTGAGATGCCGCTTGTGCGTTCGTTTGATCTCTCGACAAAAAAGGGAAAAGAACACCATGTAGTGCTGGAAATACAAGACAACATAGTTACGTATAAAGTGAAAAGCGGAAAAGCAAAGGTGCTAAAAGGTACAATGACCCGAACAGGAGCCACTTGTCCCTGTTGTGGAACCTTTGTAGATCTTCCATATATCAGGGAATTTGCTCAGCATGAAGGACTTGGATCCCAACTTCTGGCAATAGCGGCAGAGGGCTCAAATACTCGTCTATATCTGTCACCATCAAAGGATCACTCCCAAATTGCTGAAATTAATCGACCGGAGGATTTCCCTTCTGGAAAATTATCAGGTAAAGCAAGAGTAAGTGTTCCTCTGTATGGAATGGATGAAACGGCAGACTTATTCACTAATCGCCAACTCACTGCTTTAACCACCTTCAGCAACTTGGTTTCTGAAGCCCAACAAAAGGCTTATGAAGATGCTTTACATAGGGGAATGGAAGATGGACTCGAACTTCGAAATGGTGGTAAAGGGGCAAAAGCTTATGGAGAAGCAATAGGGGTATATCTTGCCTTTTTAGTTGACAAGCTTGCCGATTACAACTCAACGATTTGTTCGTGGATAAATACATTGAGTGCAATCAGAAATACATTTGCTCGGCATGCAATCCCTATGGTGTGGGATTATGCAGAGGCAAATGTTTTTAGCAATTCAGCTGGATCATTAAAAAGTATGTTGATGTGGCTAACGAAAAGTATTCAAACTCTTCCTGCTATGCTATCAGGATCAGTCATTCAGCACGACGCAGCCAAGGACAATGGTCTTAGAAATATTATGATTTCTACAGATCCACCATATTACGATAATATCGGATATGCAGATCTTTCAGATTTTTTCTACATTTGGATGCGACAATCATTGAAGGATACATATCCTAAATTATTTAGCACTATGCTTGTTCCCAAAGAAGAAGAATTGGTAGCTACTCCCTATAGATTCAATGGAAACAAGGAAAAAGCAAAAGACTTTTTCGAGGACGGAATGCTGCAAACTTTCCGTCAAGTATATAAGTATACTCGAGCGGATATACCTGTGACCATTTACTATGCATTCAAGCAAAGTGAGATAAGCAGTGGAGAAGAGGATGACGATAATTCCTCGAGTGTAACAGTTTCCACTGGTTGGGAGACTATGCTTTCAGCTGTAATCCAAGCGGGATTTGCAATAACCGGAACCTGGCCAATAAGAACTGAAAGAAGTGTGCGATCTGTTGCTCAGGGGACGAACGCGCTTGCCTCTTCCATTGTGTTGGTTTGCAGGAAGCGTAACCCCTCATCTTCCTTTATCACTCGCAAAGAATTTGTCACAACACTGAAAAGGGAGTTGAATCCTGCTCTTGTCAAACTACAGCAAGCCAATATTGCACCTGTTGACTTGGCTCAATCAGCAATCGGTCCGGGTATGGCCGTGTTTTCTCGTAATGGCAAGATTCTGGAAGCTGATGGAACGGAGATGACGGTTCGTTCCGCACTGGAGATTATCAATCAGATGATTGATGAGTTCTTCAGCGAACAAGAAGGAGAAATGGATGCCGAGAGCAGATTCTGCGTTGATCTGTTCTCACAATATGCTTTTAACCCAGTTAAATTTGGTACTGCTGAAGTGCTGTCAAAAGCTAAGAACATTTCAATCGATCAGCTGGTTAGTAAAGGGATAATAACAGCGCAAAAAGGGGACGTGTATCTCAACGAAAGAAAGGATTTACCGGGATTTAAGATAGGAATTGATTATAACGTCTGGTTGACAACCCAGCAGGTTGTCCTCGCATTTCAAAAGGATGGTGTTGAGGGTGCGACAAGAATCATGGCTCAATTATCCGGTTATCTTGTTGAGAATATAAAGGCACTTGCGTATCGGTTATACACGATTGCGGAACGGAAAGGCTGGGCCGGTGAAGCATATGCGTACAATTCGTTGGTATCCTCTTGGATGACAATCCAAGATAGAGCAAATAAAGCTAGAGAATATATACCAGGCGAATTTGATTTTGGTTAGGGGAGGGAATGATGACAAACAATGAAATGTTGAATAGAGGATTTCGATATACCTTATTAACCTTGGCTCCATTTGTGGTTTGTGAACTCAAAGCTTACTATGGATCGGATTGGTGGGAATTGGGTGTTCTTGACAGTTTTACTTACGATCAAAAAAAAGATTTACCCACCACCGGAAGCGATGACGAGTTGGAAAACTCTTTGGATATTCTCCGGTGTTTACAGCTCATCAACTGGCAGTGGAAAGATATCTTTAACAAGAAGCTGGCTAAAGAGCAGAGAAGCTGGATCAATGAATTAATCGATGTACGACATGCCTGGGCTCATGCAGGTCGGGAAGATTTTGATAATGAGTATACGTGGAGGGCATTGGATACCATGACACGGCTTCTTGAGCCGATTGACACAACAAATATTGAGGAAATTCGAAAGTTGGCTCGTACTGTGCTGTATGGATCTCCGGAAGGTTCGGCTCAATCAGTGGTTCAACCCGAAGAAGTCCAAAAGGCAATTCCCAAGAATGCCGGAATCATGCGGGAAGCTCCTATTAAGGGGCTCAAGCCTTGGCGTGAGGTAATACAACCGCATCCGGATGTTGCCCAAGGGAGATATCAAAAGGCCGAGTTTGCCGCGGATTTATCTCAAGTAGCCAGGGGAGAAGGGTCGCCCGAGTATCGTGACCCGGTGGAATTCTTTAGCCGTACATATGTTACAGAGGGGATGAAGGGCTTATTGGCTGAAGCGATCAAGCGGGTTTCCGGCAAGGATGGAGAGCCGGTTATTCAACTTAAAACTGCATTTGGCGGCGGAAAAACGCACAGCATGCTGGCGTTGTATCATTTGCTTCGAGGCACTGTTCCGGTTGATAAGCTACCGAATGCCAAAGCAGTGCTTGAAGCAGCTCAAGTTACTACCTTGCCCAAAGTCCATGTTGCAGTGGTTGTAGGAACAGCGCTTGATCCAACAAAGGCTCGCAGACCGCCTACTATGCCGGGAATTACCATCAATACGTTGTGGGGTGAGATTGCAGCTCAACTGACCGAATCCTCAGGCAAAAAAGACCTGTATAATTTCATTAAGAAAGCTGACAATAAAGGCGTCTCTCCCGGATCAAATGCCCTCCGAGGGATGTTTGATGCTGTCGGTCCGTGCATGATTTTGATTGATGAGCTTGTGGCGTATGCAAAAAAGCTGTATGGGGTGGATGGCTTAATCGCCGGAAGCTTTGACAATTTAATCACCTTTATCCAAGAGCTTACAGAAGCGGTACGAAGCAGTAAAAACTCCGTTTTGATAGCATCACTGCCGGAATCGGAACTTGAAATAGGTGGCGAGGCTGGACAAAGGGTCTTGGAAACAATTGAACACACCTTCGGACGGATGGAGTCGATTTGGAAGCCGGTTGCGGCTCATGAAGGGTTTGAAGTTGTCAGGCGAAGACTCTTCTCTCCTTGCAGTAATGAGGGCGAACGAGATGCCGTGTGTAACGCTTTCAGCAATATGTACATTCAAAACGCTTCCGATTTCCCAATTGAGACGAAGGAGTTGGAATATCGAAACAGATTGATCAGTTGCTATCCAATCCATCCTGAAGTTTTTGATCGTCTGTATGAAGATTGGGCGACCTTGGAAAGATTCCAGCGTACTCGAGGCGTGTTGCGATTGATGGCGGCCGTTATCTATGATTTGTGGATCCGCGGAGACCAAAGTTTGATGATCATGCCATCTTCGTTTCCTCTTGATGTCCAACAGGTTCGAGATGAATTATCTCGACATCTGTCCGACAGTTGGAATGCAATCATCGAACGAGATGTCGATGGAACAAAGTCGGTACCGTTTTTGAAAGACAAAGAAATAGAGAGGTTTGGGAAGCATATCGCTGCACGAAGAGTTGCTCGCACCATATTCCTTGGAAGTGCTCCTTCCGTGAAGCAGATGAATCTCAGGGGCATCGAAACAACGAGGATTCGATTGGGCGTTATTCAGCCCGGTGAGCACATTGCGGTCTTTAATGATGCGCTTACAACCTTGCGGGACTCGTTGACCTATCTCTATTCAAACACTAATGCCACTCGGTTCTACTACGATACAAGGCCTACGTTGCAAAAGACGGCAGCTGATCGAGCAACCTTGTTGAATACTCAGGATGTGTTAGACGAAGTTGAAAACAGGATTCGTTCTTCTCAAAGAGCTGAGTCGTTTAAGGGCATTCACATATGGCCTTCCTCATCCCTTGATGTTCCCGATGAGAAGAGCGTCCGTCTTGTCGTGCTTCATCCTACCAAGATACACAATCAGGGTAACGAAGAAAGCAGTGCATTGGTGGAAGCTCAAAAGATTCTCGAAACTCGGGGAGAATCTCCCCGAATGTTCAAAAACATGCTGGTGTTTGCAGCGGCCGATTCATCAATCAAAATGAATCTTTTTGAAGAGGTGAAAATGTTTTTGGCTTGGAAGTCCATTGAGGAAGATACAGAAGAAATCAACCTTGATCAAACTCAAATCAAGGAAGTTCAACGTAACCTGAAACGACATGACGACACCATTTCACTCAGGATACATGAGGCGTATTCTTGGCTGTTTGTTCCCGGCATTGATGTAGAGCATGACAAAAAAACTGTTCAGTGGGATTGTCTCCGAATTGGCGGAGCTCGAGAATCAATTGCTACCCGTGCATACAGGAGAATGGTTCAGGATGAAGAGATTATCGCCAAATGGGCACCACCACTTTTGATGATGGAGCTGAACAAGTGGTTTTTAAAAGAAAAATCCTTTATCAGAGTAAAAGACTTATGGGATATGTTCGCTACTCATCTCTATCTGCCAAGATTGTTGAATTTTAATGTATTGGCAGATGCTATTGCCCAAGGCGTTGAAGGGGATGAGTATTTTGGGCTCGCTGATGGCATTTCAGAAGAGGGGACATATTATGGTCTGAAAATAAAGAAAAAGGTCGAGTCTGTAGAGGATTCCCACTATATCATTCGATATGCTGAAGCGATCGCTGCAGTAAAAGACAAGACTGAGTCTCAGATAGTTTCGACTGATACCGAAGAAGATTTTGTGCTTTCACCGGATGAGAGTTTTCCGGCGGACACTCCAGCATCAAGCCAATCTTCCGGACCGAAAAGTTTTCACTTATCAACTAAACTGGATACTCCGAGGTATATTCGAGAGATTGGAAAAATCAATGAAGAGATTCTTAATCATCTTTTATCCATTGATGGAGCAAATGTTGAAATACGTTTGCATGTTGAGGTTGATTTTGACAAGGAGGTTTCCTTAGATACCATCCGAACAGTAACTGAAAACTGTAGAACGCTCAAAATTGATGATTCAGGTTTTAATTAACCATGGAAGAGTTGTTGTGTTTGGAACAAAGATACTCTCTGAAGGGGGAAAACCTTCCGATGAAAGGATAAGTACGACCTTTTGATGCAGGTTAATGAATGAATGGGTAGGAATGCACATACTGACTGAGTGCACTGAGGATTACGATGCTTTGCATCGAAAATTGAATGCGATTCATGAGATTAAGATTATCGATGATGTTATCAATTATTTCGAATGCAATTTTCAAGATTTCGGTGGTTTCTTTTTATGTTGGACAATATGAATTATTGACTACTGGCTTAGCTCCTGAAAAGGTTCGATCATCCATAATTTCTGGGCTTGGAGAATCTATCATTGAGCGAGCTTTACCAAATGATGCCAAATGTGAAATCTTTTTTTGATGGGAAATGTTTTATGTTAGATGGAACAGAAGTCCAAATAGTTGACTCGGAAAAGGAAGCTATCATGATTGCATGCATTGAAGACTTCTTCAGGAAATGATTACTTGGAGAGAGGTCTTATGGCTTAAAATTCAATCTACGAAAGAGCAGGGTGTTGTTCTCAGCTCGATACGGCTTCCTGTTGGACGAGTGTTTTGACCGAGCCGTTCTCAGTTAGAACCGGCGGATACACGATTCTCCTGAATTGGGAATTGGGATTCTTGATTCGTTCGAGCAATAATTCTGCAGCTGCCATACCGATGGTCAACATGTTGGGCTCGACGCAGGTGATCTTGAGCTTACGTACATATTCTTTGCTTGAATCATCGTTGCAAATCAATGAGACATCTTCGGGAATCGAAAGACCTTCTTGAATTACCGCGTCGGCAAACCCCTCCGCCATGGTTCCTGATATTGAAAATACCGCCGTGGGACGTTCTTCAGCTTTGATCTTGCAGAAAAGCTGACCAAATTCGTAACCGCTTTGGTAGGTGCGGTCACCGTAAAATACGTCTTGGGTTCTGAATTTAAGCTTGTTTTCATTTATTGCATCCATGTAACCGAGGGTTCTGTTTTGGCATGTTATGGAGTTCGAAGGGCCGGCGATATGGGCTATGCGGGTATGGCCATGGTCGACCAAATACTGCGTGGAAATGAATCCACATCGGTAATTGTCGACGGTCACGATGTCGGTATCCTTGGACCGTAGATAGCGATTGACCAGTATTACCGGCGATTCGATTGAATTGAGTGTTCGGATGAGGGATTCATTCTCAATGACATTGAGCATGAAAATTCCTGCAAAAGAGTTGTCCTTCGCATATTGCAGATAATCGACTTCATTTTTTGTCTCATAATCGGTGATCGAAACGAACACTTTATAGGGAGTATCCTCCAATCCATCTCTTATGCCTTTGATATAGGCGAGCGTAATCGGATTCGAGAGTTGTCCGGCGATGACCATCACCGCGTCGGCGTTGCTTCGCTTGGTAGATTTTCTTCTTGGCCGATACTTGTAGTCGTAATCAGCCAGCGCTTTCTCAACCTTCAGGCGAGTCTCTTCGCGCACGTTGTTGTCATTGTTGATGACTCGTGAGATTGTTGCTGTTGATACTCCGATTTTCTTTGCTATGTCGTTGAGTGTGAGTCCCATAATACCCTCTCTTCTTTATGTAACTACATAATACCTAGGATTTAAAGAAAAAGAAAGCAGAATTATTAAGAAATGTAATTACAATTATATTTTACAAGAATTTTTCTTGACTGACCCGTAAGGCCATTGTATTATGATATTTGTACAAGATTTTTCAGAAAATTGTTTCCAATTCTGTGTTTTTTTGATGTATGATAATAAACATTAGATTGTAATTACATTTTATATTGAAGGTTTTGGGATGATAGCACAAGTATCAGGTCAATACGGCGACAGGTTGTTGACATCAATGCAGGAACGACTCTATCACAAAAGAGTGTTCCCCTCTGTCGAGCTGGCTCTCAACATGCTTCAATCATAGGAGGCACCTAGTGATGTTTAGAAGAAATGCAGGTTACGCTCCTTGTGGACTTAAGAAACGCGTTTCACCTTTACCGTATCTGTTTATTGCCCCTGCGATGATATTGTTCGGAATGTTCACGATTTATCCGTTCCTGCGAACGATCGTGCTTTCCTTTACCTTGACCAATACATATGGAAATCCTACGAAATTTGTGGGACTTAGGATGTGGAAGAGGGTGTTTACCAGCGAGGTTTTCTGGACCGTAATGGGGGTGACCCTTAAGGTTGCCGCCATCAACCTGGTCGGCACTTTCATGTTTGCTCTCTTCTTCGCCCTGCTTTCTGCGAACATAGTCAAAGGTTCCAAAATCTATCAGACGATGTTTGCCCTGCCAATGGCGATCGCTTCAGCTCCGGCTGCCGGAATCTTCGTTTTTATCTTCCGCCAGAAGAACGGCTTGTTGAACAGCATTTTGGGTACGACTATCGCATGGCAGCATGATTTGCGAACTGCCATTTGGGTCGTCTGTTTCGTAACTGTCTGGATGCATATCGGCGCCAGCTTCATTTTCTTGCTGGTCGGATTCAGGAATGTTTCCACTGAACTGCTCGAAAGCGCTGTTCTGGACGGCGCCAACAATATGCAAAAAATCATACACATCATGATTCCGATGGCCTCTCCTCAAATCTTTTTCGTGCTTTTTCTGAATATCAACAGCGCTTTCAAAAGCTTTGCCCAGATTCGGCTGCTCACCGGAGGAGGACCTGTCAACTCTACCAAGACGCTTATCTATTATATCTACGAGAATGCCTTGATAAAGGGAAGGTTTGAAACGGCATGCATACAGGCGATTTGCTTGTTCCTATTGATCTTCATCGTCACGAGAATTCAATTCGCTCTTGAAAAAAAGGTGGTGCATTACCAATGATCAATCCACGAACAAAGAAAAACATCCTGTCGGTTGTGTCCTATTCGGCAAAATTGCTTATCGGATTGGCATTCATCTCTCCGCTGATCATCGGCCTGATGTTTTCCATCCATACCGAGGCGGAGCTTTCACAATTACCGTTGCGCCTGTTTCCTAAAGTGCCGACACTGGAAAACTATGCTAAAGTTTTCACCGATGTCCCCATCTTTCATTATCTGAAAAACTCCATCATCGTCTGTGTAGTGGCCATCGTCTCGCAGATCGTCTTCGGCAGCCTTGCGGCATACGGGTTCGTGTTTTTCAAGTTCCCGCTGAAAAAATTCCTATGGACGGTCATCCTCAGCACGATGATGATTCCCGGCGAGGTCGTGATCATCACCAACTATGTGACCGTGCAGCACATGGGACTGGTGAACACCTATGCCGGACTCTTCATCACCTCATTGATATCGGGAACCAGCATATTCATGATGCGTCAATACTATATGCAGTTGCCAAAAGATTTTAAAGAAGCGGCTACGCTTGATGGTTGCGGAGATATCGGCTTTTTCCTGAGGATTGCGATGCCGCTATCCGTATCGACGATTTCAGCTCTTGCGATCTATCAGTTCATTCGTATTTACAATGCGTTTTTCTGGCCGCTGCTCGTAACGAACAAGGACGTCTGGCGAACCGTGCAGATCGGTGTCGCCTACCTCGTGACCGGTGATGTGGAAGAGTATGGGAAAGTCATCGCGGCAGCGATGGTCGCCATGACCCCTGCCGTCATTGCGTTTATTTTTGGTCAAGACTACATCGTCAAGGGGATGGTCTCGAGCGGTATCAAGGGTTGATGCCTCTAAAAATGGATTCCCGGCGATTTTATCGCTGAATGATTATTATAAAGGAGAAAGGAAAAATGAAAAAGCTTACGGTAGTTATGATTCTCATCGCGCTTATTCTCAGCCCCATGTTTGCGAAAGGTGAGGTTGAATCTAAAGTGGTGGAAGTAGAAGAAACCAAGCCGGCCGGAACCGTAGAAGTGGTGTGGTGGACATTTCATGGTAAAACCAACGTGGGTTATTTCCAGAAGGTAATTGATGCGTTCAATGCCAGTCAAAACGATTATCATGTGACCATCGAATACCAGGGATCACAGAACGAGTTGATCGCCAAGATGCAGTCGACTCTGAAAAATGAGCTGCCGGCTTTGTTCCATTGTGCCATCGAAAACATCGGGATGGTCATTGAGGCCGATTATGCAGTGAGCGCACAGCCGTATATCGATAAGGACAAAGCAGGCTGGCCGGAACTCGAGAATACCTATGAGTCTTTCTATGCGGCATCATGCGATGGGGACGGCAATCTCGTCGGGTATCCGAGTGGCGTGAGCTATCCCACCATTTATTACAATGCGGATATGTTTGCGAAAGCAGGAATCGATCCGGCTTCCCTCACTTCCTTTGAAAAAGTGCTCGATGCCAGCCGAAAACTTGTCAAGGGTGGCTATGCCCAGTACGGAATCGGGTTCCATACCGATGCCGGTTACTACGTGAATGCCGCTCTTGCCCGTGAAGGAGTGATTGCCTACGACAACAGGAACGGGCTTGAAGGCAATATCACCAAGTGCTTGTATAAGGATGGCGGCGTCGTCGAGTCGACCCTGAGCAAGTATCTCGGATTCTACAAAGATCTCTATAAAGAGAATCTGGGTGTCACGTTCGGTGCGAACTACAGTTCGGAAATCATTCCTTTGATGGCAGCCGAAGACTGTGCAATGATGCTCGGTGTCATTTCCATGACGACGAAGTTGCTGACAGCCGTGGACAATGCGTTTGAAGTCGGTGTGATCCCTTGTCCGTCGGTAACCGAAGCGGGAGCCCGTGCCGGTGAACCTTCCGGTGGAACTTGGCTCTTCATCGCCGACAACGGTAACAAGTGGGCCATGCAGGGTGGTTATGAATTCATGAAGTTCGCCAGCAAAGGCGAATGGGCCGGCTATTTCGCAGCAGCGACCGGCTACCTCGCTCCGAGCGTCGATGCTTTCGAAAGCGAAGTGTATCAGAACTACATGAAGAATATCTTCCCTGGAATCAACACGGTCTATCAGAGCCTGGAAGACTGCAAAGGCGATGCTCTGATGCCGATCTGCGGCGTCTCGGCAGAGATCAAGAATGCCAACAAGCTCGCTGTTGAGACGGTCTGCAACGATCCCACCGATGCGACCATCGCCAAGGCGATCAAGACGGCATACGACCAGATTCAGGAAGCAATCGATCTGTATAACCTGGCCAACTGAGATTTTACAGACCCATAATCGACTCGAATGGGCAGAGCATATGCCCTGCCCATTCTTGATGTGGATGTATATGTCTAACGAAGATTCATCAAAGGAGAGGCATCATGAGACTTAAACGGTTTTTAGTAACAGCATTGCTTGTCATATGTGTGCTGTTCAACATCACCGCACTGTACGCCAGTGAAATACCGGTTGATAAGGACGGCACCTACACTTCGGCCGTGTTTGATACCTCGCAGGATGCAGGCAAGCTTACGGCACGGTATTTACATACCACCGGTTCGAGGAAAACGGCAAATGACGTCACCTATGCCGGTGACTGCACGGTGTTCACCTCTCCTGAAGGTCTGATCATGGTCGTTGACTGCAGCAACAGTTGGAATTTTGAGGAAATCGACATCCAACTGCAAAGGATGGGCGTCAAGGAAATCGATATTTTCGTCATGTCCCATCCCCATGCCGACCATATCGGCAGCTTCGTTGAGCTCGCTTCAAAATATCCGATTGGCCATATATATAAGAATGCACATGAATATGAATCGACAACCTATCAGAACGCAATGGACAAAGTCAGGCAGCTGAAAATCCCTTGCGAGATACTGTACACCGGGGATTCTTTCATGTTTGGTGACCGAGTGTCAGTCAAAGTATATGGCCCGGATGAAGGGGCGGAGGAAAATGTGAAAGCGGGGTACATGACCGCCAACGACCTGTCACTTGCCATGAAGATAACGTTTGATAAATCCAGTTTCTGGACTTCCGGAGACCTCTACATAACCAAGGAATTAGACTTGGTTGAGCGATTCGGTGATGAACTGAAAAGCGACGTGATGAAGATGAACCATCACGGGTATGATACCTCCAACAACAGCGAATTCATCGCTACCGTGGATCCTAAGGTAGCGGTTCAATCACATAGCCTCATAACCAACAGGACCGTTGCGATGAGATATCATCTCAAGCAAAAGGCTTTGACGTTCTACACGTGCCAAGATGGAGCCGTTGCCGTTTCTACAACCGGTGACGGAACCTATGAGGTGCAGACCCAGTATATCAGGCAGATAACCAATATCTATGGCAAGCCATCGGCGAACGGCCATTACAGCATCAGAGATTGACTCGTAGAGGGGATGATATGAATATGAAGAAGAGACTGTTGGTATTTTCAGTGGATGCGCTTGTGCGAGAGGATGTGGACAAGCTCATGACATTGCCGAATTTCGGAGCGGTGATGAAAGACAGTTGTCAAATCACCCATGTCCGGTCGATCTATCCGACAGTCACGTATCCCATCCACACCAGCATCGTTACCGGGTGTTATCCGAACAAGCATGGAATAGCCAGCAATTTTGAATTCACCACCGGCGACAAGGAGCAGAATTGGTTGTGGGACCACCGGCATGTGCGGGTGGAGGATCTGTTCACCGTCGCCAAACGCTCCGGATATAGCACGGGATCCGTGTTCTGGCCTGTTACCGGCAATCATCCTGATGTGGATTATCTGCTGAATGAATACTGGATGCCATATGCTGGGGATACTCTCGAGTCGTCGTTCAGGCGAGCCGGATCGAGCGAAGAGGTCATCAGGATAGCGCTCAAACACGAGGATTTGCTTCCCGAGAGCTATCACAAGACCGGTAGAACCAATTTCATGGTCCAGCCATACATAGATAATTTCCTTATCGCTTGTGCATGCGACATCATTGAGCAATTCGCACCCGAGGTCATGTTCGTGCACGATGGCATCATGGACGGCACCCGGCACAAATATGGTGTGTTCAACAGCGAGACCGACAAAGGGATTGAGTTCGTCGACAAACAGTTCGGACTCTTGATGGATGCCTTGAGACGGGCTGGAGTATATGAAGAGACCAACATCGTCGTCATGAGCGATCACGGGCAGATGGATACCAAACGCATCATGAAACCGAATGTCTATCTGAGAGATCACGGATTCATTACGACGAACGAATGTGGTGATGTCGTCGATTGGGAAGCCTTCTGCTTCTCGAACGCCATGTCGAATCTTGTCTATCTCAAAAATCCCTCCGATGCGGACACCTATGAAGCGGTCCACCGGCTTCTCAAGGAGATGGCGCAAGAGGGTATCTACGGGTTCAATGAGGTATTAACGACGGCTGAGATAGATAAGCGCGAACATCTCAGTGGCGATTTTTCTTTTGTGCTTGAAAGCGATGGCTACACGTCGTTCAGTGACGATTGCATGCGGCCTGCCATCAAGCCATTCGATGTGACCGATTACCGATTCGGTAGAGCTACCCATGGTTACAATCCCGACCTCGGACCGCAACCGGTATTCAATGCCGTCGGTCCGGATTTTAGGAGACAAGTGGTGATCGATCGAAGGCCTATCGTGGATGTTGGCCCGACATTCGCCAAGCTCCTTGGGCTTGAAATGCCGCATTGTCAAGGAACCGCGATCGAACAATTTTTGTTGGGGGGCTAGTTGATGTTCGACTGTGTCAACCAGGTTGCAGTGTGTGCTCATCGTGGTGATTGCGTCCATGGCATGCAAAACACCATGACCGCGTTCAGGTATGCAATCGGTCTCGGTGTTGACATGGTGGAGACGGATGTCCGGATGTCGAAGGATGGGCAGTTATTTCTCATGCACGACCCCAATCTTGAAGACCTGACCGACGGGACCGGTAGAATAAGTAACCACACCTATGAAGAAATCCGCTCCATGAATGTTGCGGTACGGGGAATAGCTTCCGATCTTGTTTCCATCCCCGATTTTGAGCCGGTTGCGTTGTTGGAGGAATTGTTGGATTTGGCGGTGGACCACCCCGCATTGATGCTCAATATCGAGATCAAGGATAAGCCTGATGAGGTCGACGAAGCATTTGCTTTCGAATGCGCGCGAAAGACGTCCGATATGCTCGCCACCCGCGGTCTCGGATCCAGGACATGGATCAATTCATTCTCCGGCCGAATTGTCGAGTGGGTCCACACGATTCATGGCGATACGTTCCACTATCATGGTTTTTTCCCGTGGCACATCATGGGAAGCATGCAGACGAATCCATGGGAACTATGTGATGTGGCTTGTGTGCTCAATTGGGTACTAAGGACTGACGGGTCTGTTCACAAGCAGCACACCGTCCCCTGTCCTGCCGCTTGGTACAAGCAATTGCTTAGAATAAAAGTTATGCCGCTGACGGTTTCGTTTTATGGAGATATGCAAGCGTATGACGATGCGATCTCATATGGCAGCAGAATTCTCATGGCCGATGATCCCGCTGCGATGCTTGCATATGTGAGGGCAAAAGGTCTGCATGACTGACCAATGGGGGATGGATTTATGGGGGATATGAAGATTGTTTTTATTTCAGACATCCATTTTTCACCGGGACAGGATTGGAGTCAATGCATCTGGAAGTACACCCCCAACGAGGAGCTTCCCGGTCTGCTCGATTGTTTCGTCGATATCGTGAACCTTGAACTTAAGCCCGATATGATTGTCGAGCTTGGCGATCGGATTATCGATGTCGATGAGACCAGAGATATTGACAACACCCGGTCGATCCATCGAATGCTCGATGAGCGCATTGCCTGTCCCGTGTTCCATGTCGATGGAAACCACGACTTCGTTCATATCGGGAAACAGAAGCTTGCCAAGCTGCTGCATAATCCCATTCTACCCTTCGTAAGGGTGTTCAAGGGATACAAGTGCATATTCTTCGATTCCCTCGATCCCATGCTTGCAGGGGTAGGTGGATCGGTTTCCGATGAGCAACTGGCTTGGCTCGAACATGAGATGAACAATGACGACCTGCCTAAAATGGTCTTCAGCCACCATCCCTTGAATCATCACGAAATCCATCGCAACTTTCTCATCCCCCAAGAAACTGTTCCTTTGATGAAGCTCTCCAACAGTAAGGAGGTCATAAGCATTCTGGAAAACGGAAAGAATCTTCTCTTCCATGCTGCCGGGCACATGCATTGGTGGAGCTTCAGGGTTTCTCCAAAGGGGACGTATCTTGTCAATCCACCGTTCTCAGCGGCTCATCCCGAGCGGACCAATGCTCCAGGATGGTTTATGGAGGTTGATGTGCGGCCGGATGGGAAAGTCGATGCGAAGGTTCATAGCATTGTTCCGAGACGTGTCGTTGGAGATTTCACTAATCGCTGAACCGGGCGTTCCCGGAAGGCATATGCATGGAAAGAGTTTCGGAAGGCTGGTTACTGGAAAATATGAATGTAATTACATGAATATTTTCAAGTAATATTACTTGACATGGCATGTTTCTAATGTTTGAATAAGGAAATAGGAGAGAATAGTTACATTTCTCTTCGGTTTTAAAAAGTTATATGATAAGAATAAATGTAATTACAAAAAGAAAGGCGGAAAAAAAATGAGCAAGTTACCTGACAAGGAAAGAATGCTCGGCATGTATCGGCAGATGTATCTGATCCGTAAGTATGAGGAGCGCATTTACTATTTGTTTTTGGAAGGAATCATGCCGGGAACGATCCATCAAAGTACAGGCCAGGAAGCATGTGCGGTTGGGATGTTGTACGACTTGAGGAAGGATGATTGCATGGCCTCCACCCATCGGCCGGCCGGTCACGACCTCGCCAAAGGAGTCTCACTAAAATCCATGATGTGCGAGATGTTCGGCAAGGAGGAGGGGTGTTGCCGCGGCAAAGGTGGAGCTATGCATACCGGCGATATGGAAGTGGGAGCCCTCGTCGCCAACGCGATTGTGGGAGGGAACCTTCCTATTGCAGCGGGAGTGGCGCTGGCGTTCAAGATGCAGAAGAAGGACAATGTCATTGTGTGTTTCTTCGGCGATGGTGCAACGAATGAGGGATCATTCCACGAGTCAATGAATGCAGCCGCCATTTGGAAGCTTCCCGTGATTTATGTTTGCGAGAACAATCTCTATAGCGCCACGACGAGCATAGCCTTGACCTGCAACATGCCCAATCCGGCCGCCGACAGGGCAGCTTCGTACGCCATCCCGGCTGAAATTGTCGACGGGAACGACGTGCTGAAAGTCAATGAGGCGGCAACAAGAGCAATCAACCGGGCACGAGCGGGAGAAGGTCCGACCATCATCGAGTTGAAGACGTACCGCCATGGCGGACACTCGAGGAACGACGCCTGCCAATACCGCCCGAAGGATGAAGAGAAGCACTGGTTCGATCGAGACCCGGTCAAGAATTTCCGCAATTATTTGATTTCTAAAAAATTGGTAGTGGAACAAGAGTTGAAGACGGTTGAGAAAGCGATTGAATTGGAAATCGATGAGGCTGTCGAGTACGCGCAAAATGCTCCGTTCCCTCAGATTGAAAGCGCGCTTACGGATGTGTATTGGGAGGGTAAATAAAAATGGCCTTGTTATCTATTGCTGATGCTTTGAAAAGTGCGATTGCTGAGGAAATGAGGCGCGATCCACTCGTATTCTGCCTTGGCCAGGATGTGGACATCCCGGGTGGTATGGGAGGAGCATTCACCGTTACCAAGGGGTTAGGTGAGGAATTCGGGTATGAACGAGTATTGAATACCCCGATCTCTGAAATTATGTTGGCAGGCGTCAGTGTTGGTTCAGCCATGATGGGTATGCGCCCGGTCGCCGACCTGCAATATAGTGATTTCCTCTTTTGCATGATGGACCAGCTGGTGAATCAGGCTGCAAAGATGTGCTATATGTCAGGTGGAAAGGTTCATGTGCCGATGGTGATGCGTGCTCCCTGCGGAGCGAGCAATCGCGGAGCCCAGCACGCTCAGAGTCCGGAGAGTCTCTTCACACACGTACCCGGTCTGAAGGTAATCTGTCCCTCCACGGCTTATGACGCAAAAGGGTTGATGAAACAGGCAATCAGGGACGACAACCCGGTGCTTGTACTTGAGCATAAGCTTCTCTATGGCGGCAAGCGTAAGGAGAAAGATGCAATCTCAACCATTGGGGAAGTCCCCGACGAAGATTACGTAATTGAGTTTGGCAAGGCTGCCGTACGCCGGGAAGGTAAAGACATCACAATCGTTGCAAACCTTCTGATGAGTTATAAAACCCTTGAAGCGGCCGAACTGCTTGAACAGGAAGGTATCAGCTGTGAAGTGATCGATCCAAGGACTCTGGTTCCGTTTGATTACGAGACAGTGGTGAATTCTCTGAAAAAGACCGGAAGGCTGATGATCGTCCATGAAGATAACTATAACTGCGGCTGGGGTGCCCAACTTGGCTCCTGGGTAGCTGAAAACCAAATCTTTTTGCTTGATGCACCGATCGTTCGGGTAGCCGCCTATGATACGCCCATTCCTTTCTCCCCTGTCCTGGAGAATTATGTGATTCCCTCGAAAGAGAGGATTGTCGAGGAAGCAAGAAAACTGATGAAGGTGTGAAATGATTAAAGAAATTCGGATGCCCAACGCCGGGCAGACAACCGATGCGGCGGTGATCGTCGAGTGGAAAGTCAAATTAGGCGACAAGATTCAGCGCGGCGATGTTTTGTTGGAAGCTGAAACCGATAAGGCAGTCTTACCTGTCGAAAGCTTTACGGCAGGCATCGTCATCGACATTCTCGCCCAAGAAGGAGAGACGGTTGAGGGAGGCGATGTAGTGTGCGTCATCGGTGATGCGAAGGATGTGGCTTCCTATTCCAGAAGCGCTGAAAGCGAGACAACCCAGACCACACAAGATCGGATTGTCACCCAAGAGGGACAGGACGATGAATTCATTCCGATCATGAAGCGACCGTTGGAGAAGCCGGCACTGCCTGCTGAAGCAGAATGCTTTCCTGCAATGCCTAACAGCAAACGGTTGGCTAAAGAATTGGGAGTGGAACTTGGAACCATCAAGCCGGCCAATGGCGTGTATATAACGCGACAGGATGTGCTGGCAGCTGTAAAAGACCGGCCGCACGATGCAGCCGCATACACAGTCATGCCGATGGGCCGGATGAGAAAGGCAATCGCGCGAAGGATGATGGAAAGTGTCTCCACAATTCCTTCCTTCCAGGTGACCATTTCTGTTGATGCACGTCAGGTACTCGATTTGAAAAAGCAACTGGAAGTCTTGCGTCAAATCAAAGTCTCATATAACGACATCATCACGAAAGCTGTTTCGGTTGTTGCGAAGGATTTCCCAATGGTAAATGCTCGTTATGAGCATGACGAAATACGGGTATATGAGCATACAAACGTAGGACTGGCGGTTGCGATTGAAGATGGATTGATTGTACCCGTAATCAGAAACGTTGACATGCTGTCAATACAAGAGATCGCTAAAACCAGCAGGGAATTAATCGAGAAAGCACGGAAAGGCATTTTGCTTGCGGATGAGATGGGGAGTGGCAGCGTTACAATTTCCAATTTGGGAATGTATGGCGTCGATCACTTCACAGCAATTGTGAATCCACCCGAAAGCGCAATTTTTGCCATCGGAAGCATTGAGATGAAGCCCGTCTGGGACGGTAGTAACTTCAAGCCGATTGAGATGATGACAATCACCGGGTCATTCGATCACAGAATGATTGATGGAGCATATGCCGCTCGATTGCTTGATGCGTTGCGAACGCTTCTTGAACATCCGCTGATGATGTTTATGTAATAGGATGGATGTGATGGATACGTATGATTTATTAGTGATAGGTGGTGGTCCCGGTGGATATGCATGTGCTATCAAGGCGGCAAAAGCCTCGATGCGTGTAGCGATATTTGAAAAAGAGTCCTTTGGTGGAACATGTCTCAATGTGGGTTGCATACCTACCAAATACCTGTTGGACAAGGCAAGTGGCTTGGAGAAAATCAGGATGTTGACTGAAGCCGGAATCTATAAGGATGCCGGTATGTTCAACTTCAAAGAAATCCAGCGACAAAAGACCAAAGTGGTGGAAAAGCTGGTTGGCGGTGTCAATGGTCTGTTAAAGCATCACAACGTTGCGGTGTTCAAGGGAGAAGCGATTCTGAAAGCCGACAAAGTGGTTGAATGCAACGGGAAACGATACACAGCCAACCATATCGTGATTGCCACCGGATCCCGTCCGGCGATGATCAGTATTCCCGGAGTCGAACATGCCATCACATCTACGGATTTATTGGCTATCCCAAGTATCCCGAAACGCTTGACGGTCATTGGAGGCGGGGTAATCGGGCTGGAGCTTTCCAGTGCTTTCAATTCGTTCGGCAGCAAAGTTACCGTCATCGAGATGATGGATTCTCTGTTGCCGAAAGAACAACCCCAAGCGGGGACTCAACTGAAAAAAACCTTGGAAAAGAATGGGTTAACATTCCATCTTTCCGCGCGGGTGAACAGGATTGAAAAGAGAGACGGGGTATGCCGGACAATTTTCACAGTGGGTGACAAGGAAGGCTCGATAGAATCGGAGCTGGTTTTGATTGCTGTCGGCAGGAAGCCCAATACCGACTGCATAACTCCTGATTCAAAGATAGTCCTTACTGATTCAAAGCAAGTCAAGGTTGACCGGTATTTGCAGACAAGTGTTGATGGGGTATATGCCATCGGTGACGTGATCGGGGGGTATCAATTGGCTCATGCAGCGTATGCCGAAGCCGAGTCGGTTGTGGATACTATCCTCGCAAAAGACACGAAGGCGCCGTACGATGATTCCGTAATGCCTCGTTGTGTTTACACAATTCCCGCTTTTGCCGCAGTGGGCAAGACTACGGAGCAGGCAGGGGTGGAAACGGTCGTAGGCACCTTTTCGTATGAAGCCAACGGTATGGCGTTGGCTGAAGAGGCTAAGGGTAGTGTGTACGTCATCATGGACAAGCAACACAGGATCACTGTCGGTGTGCAGATTGTAGGTGAGCATGCGCCTGAATTGATTTCATTGGCTACCGCAGCTGTCGCCAAGAAGTTCACGTTCAATGATTGGAAGCATCTGGTAATCGCTCATCCTTCGTTGTCGGAAATGGTGAAAGAAGCTGCGTTGGATGCGTTCAAGAGCGCGTTGCACAAAGTGTGAGGGAACAGAGCTACGTGAAAACAAGAATATACTTTATCAGGCATGGCGAAACCGACTACAACGTTCAACATCGATTCCAAGGCTCGACGGACAATCCCTTGAATGAACGTGGGCTTGAACAAGCCTCCTGCTTGTGGTCCCCGATGAGCAAGTTCCACTTGGACAAGATCTATGTGAGCCCATACAAGCGAACCATGCAGACGGCTAAGCAGGTATTGGCTGGCAGAGATATCCCCGTTATTCCTGAACCCAAGTTGAGTGAGATACATTGCGGTCAGTGGGAAGGCTTGGTCCGTACCGAAATCGAGGAACGCTGGCCCGGCATGATCGATTTGTGGGAGCACCGTCCCGATGAACTGCACATGCCTGACGGGGAGAGTTTCAAACAGGTCCAAGACAGATCCGTCCAAGCCCTCAAAGAAATCCTTGAAAAAGAAGCCGGCAAAAGCGTTGCAATCGTTACCCATATGCTGACGATTCAGTTGATCATGTCAAAATTATTGGGGATTCCAATCCGTGAAGTTTGGAAAATGGTCAGGTTGGAAAACACTTCGATCACCACCATAGATTTTTCTTCCAACAAAGAATTCGAGGTGATCAAGTGGGGAGAAGACTCTCATCTGCACGAGCATCTGAAAAATTCGTATGTGCGAATCGCCGGGTTTGTTCAGAAAGATCATGCCAAGTACGATACATCGGTAATTGAGGGCAAGCATCCATTCACTTTGTAATTGAAAGATACGGAGAATTGGTATGGAAAAGCGATATATTGTTTCAATAGATCAAAGCACGCAAGGTACCAAGGCTATGCTTTTTGATGAACAGGGCAAGTGTATCGCCAGTGAGGTTGTCGCACATCGCCAAATCATCGACCGGCGTGGGTACATCGAGCATGATGGGATGGAAATTGCCAAAAATGTCCATTTGGCTGTGAGGGCCATTCTTGAGAAGAGCGGGGTGGACAGAAGCCGAATAGTCGCAATGGGATTAGCCAATCAACGGGAATCGGTAATCATCTGGGATCGCGTCACAGGCCGGCCGGTTTATAATTCGATTGTGTGGCAGTGCAACAGGGCCAAGGATATTTGTGACCGATTGGCTGATGTTGCCGATTACATCCAGTCGACAACCGGGTTGCGTCTCTCTCCCTTCTTTTCCGGTCCGAAAATCGCATGGGTGCTCGAGAACGTCCCCGGAGTCCGGCAAAAGGCCGAACAAGGCCGTTTGTGTTGCGGCACGATGGATAGTTGGGTCATATACAACCTCACCAAAGGTTCTTCCCATAAAACCGACTATTCAAACGCATCTCGCATGATGTTGATGAATATCCGCACCGGCACATGGGACGACGGGGTCTGTTCCCTGTTGGGAATCCCGAAATCGATGCTACCTGAAATTTGTGATTCGGATGCATCTTTTGGTTTCACCGATATGGATGGGTTGTTTGAGAAGCCCATTCCGATCAGGTGTGCCATAGGGGATTCTCATGCCAGTCTGTTTGGACAGGGATGTTATGAGAAGGGCATGTGCATGACCGGGTATGGTACAGGTAGCTGTGTCATGATGAACTTGGGAGATACTCCCATCATATCCAAACATGGAGTACTTACTTCAATTGCATGGAAGATCGATGGGCATGTCCGATATATTTTTGATGGTGTGATCAATTATTCGGGTGCCGTCATCACATGGATATGCAAGGATTTGGGATTGGTCTCGTCTCCTCAGGAGACTTGCTCGCTGGCAGAGCAGGCAAATAAGGAGGATCGGACATACCTTGTTCCCGCCTTCTCGGGGATCGGGGCTCCACACTGGAAGAATGAGTCCAATGCGATGTTTTACGGAATGTCCCGTTTGACGGGAAAAGCAGAGCTGGTGAAGGCCTGCCTGGAGAGTATCGCGTATCAAGTCTCCGATGTGGTTTCAGCAATGTCGCTGGATGCCCAGGTTGCCATCCCATTCATGAAAGCTGCGGGTGGTCCAGTGAAAAACAGGTATCTCATGCAGTTTCAAAGCGATATCCTGAACTGTCCGGTCCATGTGCCCGATCATGAGGAGATGACCTGTTTCGGAGTGGCGATGATAGTCGGTCAAGCTTTAGGATTATATGATGACCGAACACGTGAAGCTTTGGACATATATCATGAATATCAACCGACTATGTCCAGTGAAGGTCGAAATCGATGTATTGAAGGATGGAATAGGGCACTGCGATGTGTTCTGGAAAACTAGAGGTGAAGGTAAATAAACATGAAAGAGTTGCTGGCTGGTAGAGTTGCTGTGGTAACGGGTTCGGGAAGAGGAATCGGTGCGGCTATCGCTCGTCGTTTGGCGGAATACGGTGCGAAGGTTGTTTTAACCGATATCAATACGGAAGGAATTGAAACACTTGAGAAAGACTTGGTGGCGAAAGGCTATGAAGCGAAGTCGTTAATGTTCAACGTAGCCGATTTTGACAACATTCCCAAGCAGGTTGAGCGGATTCATGCATTATTTGGAAGTATTGACATTTGGGTGAACAACGCAGGAATCACTGAATCGGCTTCCATTGAGAGTATTACCCAGCAACAGTGGGATCGAATGCAGGACATCAATTTGAAGAGCGTTTTTTTCTGTTCACAAGCGGTTTTCAAAATCATGAAAGAGCAGCGTTATGGGCGGTTGGTCCACATTTCCTCCATGGCCGGGGAACGGGGAGGACGAGGCTCTTCAGCCAGTTATTCCGCATCAAAAGCAGGTGTCATCAATCTTGCCAAGAGCTTTGCACTCAATGGCGGCCAATATAACATTACAAGCAATGCAGTATGCCCCGGAAGGACTCTCACGGAAATGGCCAAAGGCTTGAGCTGGTTGACCGATCCGAAAGACGATCCCAAACTCACTATTCCTCTCGGTCGTTTTGGTGTCCCTGAGGATATTGCCGATGCCGTGCTTTTCTTGGCAAGCGATCTGTCCAGCTATATTACAGGGATAGCGTTGGATGTCAACGGGGGATTGTACATGAGATGAAGGCGGGCTGACTCAAAGAGATCCCTCTTCTGCAAAGATATCAACCTTTTCGGAGCTGGATTGCAACTATGTACAGTTCCAGCTCCATATTCCCATCCTATGACTCTCCCGAGAACTATATGCTTTGCAATAACTTATTAGTTTTCTTCGATCATATATCGGAAGAAAACGAATCTTTTTCATAAAATAACCAATCTTTTTTCAGAATTTGTTATGAATACGTAAAATATCAAAACAAACTCAATAGAATCCCTCATGTACTTCTGAAAAATCGGGTCTTACCATTTTATTGGTGATGCGGCGTTGCCGCTGGTATTCGTAATTTTTCTGATTCCTTGAAAAGGAGGAGAACATGAAAAAAACTCTATGTGTTTTGATGGTTCTGGTTTTGCTGGGAACGGGCGTGCTGTTCGCCGCCGGTCAGAAAGAGACCGGACTGACGAAAGTGGGCATCGTGAACCTGCCGCCGGAAGAATCCGGATATCGACAGGCCAACGTCGAAGACATGAACAATGTCTTCTCGAAAGCCAACGGATATGATTCGAAGCAGACCAACACGATGGACAACAGCGAGCAGATCGCTGCCGCGAAAGGCTATATTCGTGATGGTGTGGACTATCTCCTGATCTCCGCGGCGAACGCTTCCGGATGGGATGACACCCTGAAGTCCGCAAAGGAAGCGGGTGTGAAAGTCATCCTCTTCGACCGGGCGATCGATACGGATCCATCTAATTATCAAGCGGCGCTTCTCTCCGACATGGCGTATGAAGGCGAGAAGGCGGTGGAATGGGTGTTGAGTCTGGGTCTCAGTAAGATCAATCTGATCCTTATCCGGGGGCAGATGGGTTCCGCAGCCGAGATCGGCCGAAGCAAGGCGGTGCTCGATGCCGCAAAAGCAGGGAAGCTCAACATCGTCGCCGATGGAACCGGCGGAGACAGCTGGAGTCTTGAGGAAGCCCGAAAAGTCGTTGAAGCCGCGATCGCAGCAGGCAAGGATTTCAACGTCATCTATGCCCAGAACGACGGCATGGCGCAAGGTGCGGTTCAGGCGCTCGAAGCGGCCGGAATCAGCCACGGAAAGAACGGCAAGGTCAAGGTCATCGGATTCGACTTCAACCGATTCGCCCTTCGGAACGTTCAGGCCGGCTACTGGGATGCCGATATGCAGTGCAACCCCCGCCAAGCGGCCACGATTTCCGAGTGGATCAAGAGCGGAAACATTCCAAGCGGTATCGTCTATCAGGAAGAGCTGCTCTTCACCACCGATACCATTACCGATGCGGACATCGAGAAATGGGGCATCAACGACGACCCGGGCAAGGGCGTCATCACAAGGTAGGTCTTTGCCGCAGTGCGGTGTGCGGATACGATTCCGCGCACCGCAATCATCTTGTATAGTCATAGGGTAAGGAGATCTTTGATTGTTGTCGGAAACCATACTTGAAATGAAGGACATCAGCAAATCATTTCCCGGGGTCAAAGCTCTTGATGGCGTGGATTTCAAGCTGCGGGAGGGCGAGATTCACGCTCTCATGGGTGAAAACGGGGCAGGCAAGTCCACACTGATCAAAGTCATCACCGGAGTCTACGAAAAAGACGCCGGCTTGATTACGTTGCATGGTAAGCCCATCCACTTCAGATCGCCGCAGGAAGCACAAAACAACGGAATCGGTACGGTCTATCAGGAGATCATGCTGTGTCCCAATCTGACGGTGGCGGAGAATATGTTCATCGGCCGAAGCCACGCTCCCATTGTCAATTGGAAAGAGATGAACGAAAAAGCGGCGCGGCTGCTGGACTCGCTCGGCATTCCGGCAAGCCCGATCCAGGAGCTTTCAACCTGTTCGATCGCGGTACAGCAGATGATCGCGATCGCCCGTGCGGTGGACATGGACTGCAGAATCCTCATTCTGGACGAGCCGACCTCCTCTCTTGATGAAGATGAGGTACAAAAGCTCTTTGAACTCATGCGAGCGCTGAAAGCCCAAGGCGTGGGGATTATCTTCATCACTCACTTCCTTGAGCAGGTATACGAAATCAGCGACAGAATCACGGTTCTTCGCAATGGAAAACTCATAGGTGAATACAAGACATCCTCGCTTCCCCAGATCGAACTCATCTCGAAAATGCTGGGCAGTGAGCTTGAGGATATTTCAACGATACGAAAACATGAGCCGGTCGCATCCGATGCCGGGATCCCCGTCTTCGAAGCCGTCGGGCTTTCGAGTGCCGCAGGGGTGAGACCGTTCGACTTCACCATCCACAAAGGCGAGGTGAACGGGTTTGCCGGATTGCTCGGCTCGGGACGCAGTGAAAGCGTCCGCGCCATTTTCGCCGCCGACAAGGTGACCGGCGGTGAAGTCAGGATCCATGGCAAGAGGGTGAAGATCAAAACGCCCCTGCACGCCATAAAACATGGGATAGGCTATCTGCCGGAGGATCGCAAGGGGGACGGAATCATCGAGGACTTGTCGGTTCGCGACAACATCATCCTCACCCTGCAGGTTCTGAAAGGCCTGTTCAAGCCCTTCTCGTTGAAAGAGGCGGAAAAGTTCGCCGAAGAGTACATCAAAAAGCTGAACATCAAGACTCCGACCTCCAACACCCCGATACGATCCCTTTCCGGAGGCAACCAGCAGAAGGTCATTCTCGCCCGCTGGCTGCTTACGAACCTCGAATACCTGATTCTCGATGAACCGACCCGGGGAATCGATGTCGGAACCAAGGTCGAGATCCAGAAGCTTGTGATTAGGCTTGCTTCCGGCGGAATGAGCCTGACCTTCATCTCTTCCGAAATCGACGAGATGCTCCGAACCTGCTCCCGATTGATCGTCATGAAGGATCGTGAGATCGTAGGAGAACTCAGGGGAACGGACCTGACGGAGAACGATGTGATGCACATGATCGCGCAGGGGGGAAAGAGCTGATGCGAAAATTGATGAAAAACGTTTCCCACTTGGTTCTTCCCATCTCCGTCATGGTGCTGCTCATCATCATCAATCTGGTGAAAGGTGCTGATTATTTCACCATCACGATGATAAACGGAGCGCTCTACGGCAATATTCCGAATATCCTGTTCGGGGCTTCCGAACTGGTCATCCTGTCGATCGGCATGACGCTGGTGACCGCGGCTTCCCGGGGGCAGGACATCAGCATAGGGGAGAGCGCCACGATCTCTTCCGCCGTATTCGTCTGGTTCGTCCTTCGATCCGGCGAGGCCACTCCGGTTACCATCATCGTCGGCTTCCTGCTCAGCTGCGTCGTGGGTTTGGGGCTTGGCGCTTTCAACGGCATCCTCGTTTCGATCTTCAAGGTTCAGCCGATGGTCGCATCCCTCATCCTGTTTACCGGCGGAAGGTCGATAGCCTTCATGATCGACGGCAAACTGTCTCCCATTCTGGCCAACGACATATCGAACAGGATAGGCACCGTGATCCCGGGAATACCGATCCAGACTCCGGTGATCCTCACTGTCGTCTTCATCGCCCTCTTTGCGGTGCTGCTGAAGACCACGACGCTCAGGCTCTATGTGGAAACCGTCGGAATCAACCCGAATGCCGCCCGGCTGAACGGCATCAACCCGAAGAAAGTCATCTTTCTAACCTTCCTGATCATGGGATTCTGTTCAGCGGTTGCAGGGTTCATCGCAGTGAACAAGGCGGGGCGGCACGACAGCGTCAACCTGCTTAAAAACATCATGATGGATGCGATCCTCGCCGTGGCGATCGGCGGGAACTCACTGGGAGGTGGAACGTTCAGCATCACCGGCTCGATCATCGGAGCGTACACGATCGAGATGCTGAACAGGACGCTCCTCAGGCTGGAGATCGAACCTGCGATGATCAAGGTCTTCAAGGCGATCTTCATCGTCATTCTCATGGTCGTCGCTTCTCCCGTGGTCAGGGATTTCATCAAGAAGGTTCTGGACAGGAATCGAACAAGGAAGGAGGAATAGAATGGCATCCGAAAAAGCGATCAAACAAAAAGCCAGACTGTCGAATTCGAACCTTCTGTTCCTCATCGCTTCGGTCATATTCGTGCTGATGTACCTGTTCGCGATCATCAGCTATCCGGGCAGCTTCCTGCAGTTCCAGACGTTTTTCGACTTGTTCAACCTCAACGCTCCGCTCATCATCATGACCTTCGGTCTGTGCATCGTCATGATCGGCGGCGGCATCGACATCTCCATCGGCTCGGTCTGCGGATTGGTGACGATGGCCTGCGCAGTCTATCTGGAGAAAAGATCGGGGAGCATCGCAGGAGCGATTTTTCTTTCGATGGGCATCGGCATCGTGTTCGGAATCCTCCACGGGTATCTCATTGCATATCTTGAGATCCAGCCGTTCATCATCACGCTGTCAGGCTTGTTCCTGGCGCAGGGACTCCTCACGACCCTCCATAAGGATCCGCTCAACGTGACGATGCCCGCATTCGTGAACCTTCGGGATTTCAACATCGTGATCACATGGCTCGGCACGAGAAACAGACTGGGGGTCTTCATCCCGTGCCAGATAAAACCCGGTACGATCATCGTCGCGGTTCTTCTTGTCATCTTCGCATCCCTGATGAAGTGGTCCCGCTTCGGGCGCAACGTCTATGCCGTCGGTGGAAACAGCCACAGCGCCATGATGCTCGGCATCAACGTCAAGCGGACGAAATTCATCACATACGTGATCAGCGGATTGACGGCCGGCATCGCCGGGTTCGTGTACATCATGACGACAGGGGCCGGTAATATCGGCAATGCGGCCGGAGCCGAAATGAAAGCGATCGCTTCAGCCATCATGGGTGGTACGCTACTCAACGGCGGGGTAGGAAACCTGCTGGGGGCGCCGATAGGCACGTTGACGCTTCTGGTGATCAACGAACTGATCCGTGCAGCGGGAGTCCAATCCAACTTCCAGGCGATCGTAAGCGGCCTGCTGTTGTATCTTTTCATCATCCTGCAAAGCATCATCATGTCGCTTCGCGATCGGAAAAGGTTCACTGTCGCGCTCCCGCCGTGGCTGCGGCTTTCGGGCAAGGGGCAAGCATAGCCGCTGTTTTCAGGTTTGGGCTTTGTTTCCGGTTCTGAATTCCCGGGGGGAGATGCCGGTGTGTTTCTTGAAGATGAAGCTGAAATAGTGGGGATCTCCAAATCCCACTTCATAGGCGATGTCCGCACTTCTGAGAGCTGTCGTCAACAACAGCTCTTTTGATTTATTGATCCGGACCCCGGTAAGATATTCGATGAAGGTTTCACCGGTTTCCTGAGAAAAAATCGTGCTGAAATGATTCGGGCTCACATGGACGATTGATGCCACCGAATGCAGGGAAATGTCCTGATCGGCGAAATGAAGGTTTATATGCTGCTTCGCTTTCTGGATCATTTCATAGTATTTCCCCGCAGATCTGGAATCCCGGAACTCGATGAACGTATCGAGAATCAGTTTCACCCCGTCGCAGAACGTTTCTTTCGATGCCGCCATCTCCGAAAGCTGGGTCTTTTGAGGCAGCGACGGAATGACCTCCTGAACATCACCCCCCAGTTCATCGATGATCTTCGATATCGCCACCATGAGATCGTAGAGAAGGTAATAGCCTATGAGGGTGGTCTGAAGAGGCTGATCGCCTATCATGGTGACGTATTGAGCGATAATCTCATCAACACCGGATTTCTTCACATATTTGAGCCGCTCCGATATGGAGCTTCCATCCAGCTTCAAAAAATCGATTTCGGAAAAAGAACTCAGATCATGGGTTCCGATGATGAGTTTCTGACCGGTCTTGACGGAAAAGTGTATCGCTTTTTCCGCATCGGCGTAGGATTGGGACAGGCTTCCGATCCGCTCGACCAACGAGCCTATTCCAAATGCCACCATGCACCTGGTGTTTCGTTCAACCTCATATTTGATTGCTTGGCCTAATGTATAGGCGGTCTCTTCGAGCGATTCGGACACGAGCTGCATCAGCAGCAGGATGATCGTATCCCTGCTTTGTGAAAAGCATAAGACCTCTTCCTGATTGTCGATGAGACTGTTGATATGAAGCTTCGCGGTGATCAGGTCGGAATAGTTTTCCAAGGAGGTGGAAAGCTTGATGATCGCTACGAGGTAGCTGTGAGCGATGAGATCGATTCCCATATCGCCTGCGCTCTCAAGTGCATCCTCGGTTTTGACGATTCCGGTCACCAGATCACTTAACCAGCGCTCCCTGATCAAGTCCGAACTGGACTGGGCCTGCAGTTTCAGATGTTCGATGCTTGAGAGATGCTTTTTTTCCTGTTCGATTCGATCCACCAGCTTGTTGAGCGTTTCGAGCATGTCCGAAGCGGAAATGGGTTTGAGAAGGTACTCATCGACACCGATCGAGATAGCCTCCTGAGCGTATTGAAACTCGTCATGTCCCGAGATGATGATAATCTTTATCCAGGGAAGAATCTTCTTGATGATTCGGCAAAGGCTCAGTCCGTCAACGAACGGCATCCTGATGTCGGTGATCAGGATGTCCGGCTTCACATCCTTCATGATCGACAGGGCCATCTCGCCGTCAGAGGCTTCACCTGCGAGGACGAAGGGGCCTGTCCCCGACTGGATCGTGTTTCGGAGTCCCTCACGCACCACTATCTCGTCTTCCGCAATGAACACCTTATACATTGAATCCAGCCTCCGGCACCTTGAAAAACACGGTGGTGCCCTGTTTGTACCGGCTCGTTATGTCCAGCTTCGTGGTTGCATCGTAATAGAGCTCAAGTCGCTTGTTGACGTTATACAGTCCATAAATGCTGCTCAGATCCTCCGGGTTGGTGGAACTGCTGATCTGTTTCATGATATTTTCAAGCTTTTCCTCGGTCATTCCGATTCCATCGTCTTCCACGGAGAAGCAAAGGTATCCGTTTTCACGCCAACCCTTCACCGACAGGAATCCGCGGGCCCGCTTGTTCTTGATTCCGTGGTAGAGGGCGTTCTCGACAAGGGGCTGGAGCACCAGTTTCAAGATTTGACACTCCGCCATCTCGGGCGCGTACTCGATTTCATAATCCAGGATGTCCCGGTATCTGATCTTCTGGATGCTCAGATAGCTTTTGACATGTTCAAACTCCTCCCTGACCGTCAGAAAGTCCTTGCCTTTGTTGAGAGAGATTCTGAAAAAGTTTGAAAAAGAGCGTGTTATGTCAATGACCTGGTCATTCTTCTTTTCTTCGGAAAGCCAGACGATCGTGTCGAACGTGTTGTAGAGAAAGTGTGGCGTGATCTGGGCCTGAAGGGCCTTCATCTCCGATTTCTGGATGAGCTGCTGCTTGCGGATGTTTTCTTCGATCAGGGCCTGGATCTTGACCGCCATGATGTTCAGGTTGTCGGTCAGCCCGTCAAGCTCGCTCACCTGAGGAAGCTGCACTCTGGCGGTGAAGTCACCTTCGGCGATTCGTTTTGAAAGGTGTTCAAGTCGTTTGATGGGATCGTTGATGCTGGCGGTTACGGAGCGCTGGGTGAAGACGGCGAAGATCGCAACGAGAAAGACGGTAAAAACCTGGATGACCGTAAGGACGAGGGTGATCCGCTTGTGATGCTCATTCGTAATCGTCGCCGACTCGATCACCCGCACGATGAAATCCTGGAGGATGTCCGAGATCAGGGCGGACACTCCCCGGATCTCCTCGAGGATCTCCTCATTCTCGCTCACCGGAGAACTGCTCGCCATCTGGCTTCCCAAACGATCCACGTTCCGCTTCAGCGTATCGACCGCCCGACCGGCCACCTCGAGCATCTGTCGGTTTTCCCGCTCTTCGGTGGTGCTCATGATGTCTTCCAGACTCTCGTTGATTCCGTCGATGATCTTGTATTGATCGCCTTCATTGAACTTCTTGTTTCCCGCCACGATGTCCCATATTTCGTTGGAGACATCCATCTTCACCGTCTGGTTGAGCCGGTTCGCCTTGCTGACGTTGGTGATGATGAGGTCGTATCTGACCATCTGGATGACGAAGGAGCCGATCGTGATGACCGGGGGAGTGATCATCAGGAGAATGATGATCACATAGGAGATCTTTATACTCTCCTTGATGCTTCGGATCTTGAACGCCGAGAAGATCTTGTCAATAAGGGTCATCCGATTCTTCATGCTAATATCCGCGGGGCGCGACGAGGGAGAGGTCGTCGGTTTCATAGAACACTTCTTCATGCACGTATTGCAGTTTCGGAATGCTTTCGCCGGCCGCCAGCTTCTCTGCCAGTTCGATGATCTCCGGACCGGTCTTGGGGTTACACTCGATGACGCAGTTCACCTTGCCTTCACGGAGCGCATCGATCGCCGCCTGCTGGGCATCGATCGTTACGATGACGATGTCGATGCCGGGTCGGATTCCTCTTTCTTCCATCGCCTCGATCGCTCCCAGGGTCATCCCGTCGTTATGGGAGAAAATGACGTCGATGTCGTCATATTGCTCGAGAAACTCGACGGCCAGCTCATACCCCCTTGAACGGAGGAAATCACCCGACTTGCTGTAGATGATCCGGAACTCCGGATGGTCATCCAGAATCTGTCGGAACCCTTCGGCTCGTCCGATGGCGACGGAGGAGCCTTCCGTCCCGAACATCTCCACGATGTTGATGTGTTCTCCGGTTTCCTCGAACCGGTCGCGTTCGGCTTTGAATTTGTTCAATAGGAACAGTCCGCCGTTCCGGCCTTCCGTGATGCTGTCGGTGCCGATGAATCCCGAATAGAGCGAGGGATCCTCGACACGGATCTTCCGGTCGGTGACCAACACGGGTATTCCGGCATCCTTGGCTTCCTGGAGCACGTTGTCCCAGCCATCCGTGACGATCGGCACGAAGACGATCACATCGACTTGATAGGCGATGAACGAACGCAGGGCTTTGATCTGGTTTTCCTGTTTCTGTTCAGCGTTGTCGTACACCAGCTGCACCCCCCGTTCGGCCGCAGCCTCCTGAATGGAGCGGGTGTTGCATGTTCTCCAGGCGCTTTCAGCACCGATCTGGGAGAACCCTACGATGATCCCGTCATGTTCTTCAAATTGAGCAGGCTTCTTCTGAGCGCCGCATCCGACAAGACAGGATGCGACCATGATGATAAGGATGACAAGGAACAGGTTTCCGGTTTGCGTTTTGTTATGAGTCATCGACATGCCCCTTTTTTGCGTGCACGTTAACTCATTATATATCACCAACACGGGAATCCACAAGAAAATGATATGAGTGGATCGAACACGCACGTGATACCTCAATGGGTATCCTTCCGTTGTCGGTGATGAAGTCCCTGATAGGCTTCGCATCGTAGGCGCTGTCCATCAGCGAATACAGGTGTCTGATCCGCTGTCCGGTCATCCGCTCCAAGGGGATGGCCGCCCGGCTGTCATGCAGGTTCGCCCCGGTAACGATGGCGCTGACGGGGATGCCGCTGTCGGTGACGTCCAGCTTGAATATCTACCTGTTAAGCCCCTTGTACGAGAAGTTGCTCCACTCTAGCCCTCATGTCGATTTGCGCATCAGAACCCATCAAAGCCCCGGGATTTACAACATGATCAATAACCATGAAGTGGATGTCGGCTTCGTATTCCACCAGTCGCGTTACAAGAACGTCATCGCAGAGGATGTCATCCTGGAAAAAATGGTATTGCTTGTTTCAAGCAAGGGTGATTAGCCGCAAGAATTCATCCATCCGTCTCAGTTGGATCCTTCCTATGAGTTATATCTGGCGTGGAGCGAAGAGATTGTGCGCTGGCACGACTATTGGTGGCGTTCTGATATCCACCCATACGCCCAAGTCGACACTGCCTCAAATCTTACATGCTCACCGAACGGAGTAACTTGGAATCGGTAGAAATCCGACTTTTTCGCAAGTACTTCTTCAGCTATGTGAGGGGTTTCGATTTGATGAACCTTTAAAGCCTGAACTAATTGGTCACGATGAACTCGATATACCGATATCGTACCACCTTGCCATCACTATATAAATACCTTCACTCATCAACTCCAAGCATACTGGCTTCATATTCAGAACGTTCCAATCATGTCGGTGCTTGCAAAATCATCAAGGGGAAAGGTAACCGGTAGTCCTGTCTTCTGGCTCTTATAGATGGCCAGGATCACTTCAAGGGCCTTTTTGCCGGCATACGCGTCGACATACGGATCTCTGTCATTGACGATGGCATCGATGACATCGGCAAAGAGATGCAAGTGGCCGTTGCCATAGATATCTGCGGTTTTTTCAATCAGTGTCTCGTTTTCGGAAGCTGAAGCATCGACAAAATTCCAGACTTCGATGGTATTGGTGCTGGTTCCGCCGATCTTCACCGTTCCGTTTTCTCCGAACAGACAGAGCGTCGCCTCAAGATTCTTCGGATAGACGTTCGTAGTACCTTCGATGGTTCCGAGTGTACCGTTCTTGAACTGTACGAGCGCCATGCCGATGTCCTCGGTTTCCAGATAATCGTGAAACCTCCGCCGCGTCGCTCCATAGACGGACTCGATCTCATCACCCATCATCCACAGGAGCAGATCAATGCCGTGGATGCATTGGTTCATCAGGCACCCACCGTCTTCCTCCCACGTCCCCCTCCATGGAGCCTGGGTATAATATTCCCGATTCCGATTCCAGCGGACGTGAATCGAGCCATGGCTGAGTTTCCCGAAACGTCCCGCTTCAAGCGCTTTTCTCGTCTTCTGAACCGCAATGTTGAACCTGTTCTGATGGCATACGGCGACTTTCACCCGCATTTTCTTTGCAGCTTCGATGATTCTATCGGCATCGAAAAGACTCATCGCGATCGGCTTTTCGATGATGAGGTTGCACCCGTGATTGATGCAGGAAATGGCGATTTCGGCATGCTTTCCGCTTTCGGTCGCGATGCTGACGAGATCCGGCTTCAGATTTTTCAGCATCCGTTCGTAATCATGATATCGGGCGATGGTGGAATCGGTATTTAGGCTGTTCTTTGCCAATACCGCATCCATGCGCTCGCCCACGATGTCGCAGACTCCCGCGATTTCAAGACTATTATGGACAGCCGCCCGTATGTGGTTGGTGCTGATTCTTCCACAACCGATCAATGCATATTTCATAACAGTACCTTCCTACCGGTTTTCGATGACTCGTATACTCCCAAAATCACCGACAGCGGAATCCTGCCCTGACGACCGTCGATGAGTAAAGCTTCTCCGTTCAGCAGATGCCTGACGATGTTCCGGTATTCTCTGGCATGGTATATATGAGTGATGCCTTTCGGATCGGCGGATGACGAACCGCCAGCACTCGCTTTTATCTCAATCGGGCAGGGAGTCGGCAGATTCCATAAGGTGATCGCGTCATCCTCGAGGATGATCGTTCCCTTTTCCCCGCAAAGGATGAATCGTTTGGGAAACGGAGGCTGAGAACAGACGGTCGCATCGATCACCGCAACGGATTGGTTTTCAAATTCAATAGCGGCAACAGCGGTATCTTCGGCTTCGATCGATCTGAGCATGGTCTTGGCATACCCCGTTACCGATTGGGGTTTTCCCATGAAATAACAAAGGAGATCGATTCCGTGGATGCCTTGATTCATGAGCACTCCGCCGCCGTCGTACGCATACGTGCCTCTCCAGTCCGCCTGATCGTAATAGGCTTGGGTACGCATATAACGCATCATCAGCGAAGCCGATATCGGTTTTCCCAGCTCTCCGTCGTCGATTGCCTGTTTTATGATCGCCGCGGAATCGGAAAACCTCGTCTGTGAGATGATGCACAGGCTCAACGATTTTTCATCAGCAAAACGGATCAGATCGTCAGCCTGGCGAAGCGTGATGCAGATCGGTTTTTCGACGACCACGTGCTTATGGGCTTCAAGCGCTCTTTTCGCTTGCTCGTAATGATTCCCGGTCGGGGAGCATACAGCGACCGTGTTGATATCATGTTCCGCGAGCATTTCGTCATAACTATTGTATGCACGGACTTGCGAGAATTCAGAACAGAATGTCCGTGTGCTCGACAGGCTTTTGCTACAAGCGCCGATGAGCATGGCGTTCGGCGTTTCGGCGATCGCTTTCGCATGGTATCTTGCCACCATTCCGCATCCGACGATCCCTATTCTGACTGTATTCTCCATGCGGCGCTCCAACTTCTCATTGGTTGACATCGAGAATCATCCCGTCACGTTTCAACGTTTCTCTCAACTGACGGATATCAATATCCTGGACGGAGAGCGATCGTTCGATGGCGATCGCCGCCGCGGTTCCCGCAGCCTGTCCCGTCAATGCCGCCTGAGGAATGCAGCGGGTCAGCTCCCATGCCTCGCCGCTTGAGGATATGCAGCGTCCTGCGGCAAGTGCGTTCTTCAGGTTCCTCGTCATGAGCGTTCTGTAGGGAATCTCATACACGGGTCCCGGTTTTCTCCAATCCCCCGTGCCGCCGATATTGTCTTCAAAATGTCTTCCGGCATCCTTGTCGGAAAGCTCATACCTTCCTACGATCCTGCGCGCCATGCGTATCTGGGCCATCCCAGGAAGCGATGCCGGAACGAAGTCGTCATGCGCTTTCATATGGTTCAGCAATCGCGCATGACCGTCGATGATGAAACGATTGATCCCTTCGGCGGTATCTCCGTAATAGGGGACCGTCACCGTATGCTTGAAAGCCTGCGTATCGATTTTTCCGAAACTGACCAGACTCAGGCCGGGTCCGTCGGGACCCCCTCGCTTCTGATATTGGGCGTCCGCACCTTGCGTACAGTAGCTCCAGATCGCCAAGCTGTTCTTGGCGGCCATGCACGGTTCGTTCGCCCTAGCGAACACTTCCGCATCTCCCGATGCGTCGATGACCGCCTTGCAGCGGTATCTGCTGCGACCCGACTTGTTTTCGGTGATGACCGCCTTGCAGACACCGTCTTCAATTTCTGAACCGACGAACAGCGTGTCGTACAGGATGTCGATGCCCTCGGCAAGCAATGATTCTTCAAGAGCCAAAGAAAAGGCTGGTCCGTTATACTTGCACTCGTAGCGCCTGCCTTGTTCTTTCCATAGAGAGATGTCGCCGGCGTAATATGCATAGTTCATCGACAGTCTCAAAAGCTCCTCACTGATGCCCCCGATCACCTGTCGTCCATACCCGTCGTCGAGGGGAAGGTAGATAACGATGTGACCCGTCGTCGCCAGGCCTCCGAGCACCGTGAGTTTCTCCAGCAGGAGAACCTTCTTGTCTTTTCTTCTCGACGCGAGAGCCGCCGCACAGCCTGCGATGCCGCCGCCGATCACGACGACATCGTATTCGGCAGCCATTATGATGGTACTGCCGGGTATTTCAGCCGCTCTTCGTTCAACATCATCCATCACTTCACCTACCGCTTCGGTCCGAAGAATCTGAACATTGAAATCGGATGGTCTTTTTCGGCTTCGATCGTGAACGAGTCGCACTTTGCCGGAATGAAAAACTGATCGCCGCCTTTGATATGCTGCACAAGATCTTCGGATATGATGCTGCCTGAACCGGAATAGATATAGAGACCACAGAATATTCCGTCAGTCCGTATTTCACACTTGCCCGTCATATCGTAGCGTTCCAATCTGAAACAGGTGGTATCCTCGTACCCGATAAGCAGGCTTTTCGTAAAATCATCGGTCTGTTGCAGAATCTTCGGGAGGATGCACCATCTGCCATATGCTTCCTCTCGAGAGATTCCATCATACTCGAAGCAATCGAACATGCGCTCGAAACCGATGCCCTGATGGCACGCTTGGGGTGGAACGGATAGACCCGACGGGGTAGTGCGTTCCACCCGTATCGTGTAGTCGGTGGGTTCCTGAATTTCAATGAGCAGACATCCTTGTCCGATAGCATGAGGAACACCGCCCTTGATCAGATATGTTTCCCCGGGTTTCACATCGAAATAGTGCATATGACCGAGAAGAGCCGGAATATCCTGTTCATAGAAGCAGCGTTCCCACTCTTTCCTCGTGATGCCTTCCTTGAATCCCATATAAATGCCGTAGGGTCGGCCGCCGATATCGCGTCCTCCGAGGATGTGCCAGCATTCGGTTTTCCCGAATCGGGAATGAAAAAGTTCTCTCGCCTTCTGCTTGTTCGGATGGACCTGGACCGCCAGACGCTCAGCTGCATCGATGATCTTCACCAAGACCCCGGTAGTGTCTCCGACGCTATCGAAATGGGTTGTTCCAAGTGCGTCTTTCGGATTGCGAGCTATGAAATCGCGAAGGGATTCCTGAGAATGTTCAAGAAAACTCAGTCCTTCATGGACGAACTCTTCACGCCCCACATTGCGCGCGACAACCGTCGACATGATCCATTCTTCGGGAAATTGGGAGTCTTTTCCGTCGAATATTCCGTGGATTTCATCTATTTTGCTTCCGCCGGTATAGGTTCTCCATGCACGAGCGGAAGCAAGTTTCACGGGTGCGGTATAGCTCACCACAACACCCCCGGCTATTCTTTCTTGAGTTTGCCCGTCTTGGGGTCGAACTCGACGTGTTTGCCGGTCGGGATATGCGAAGCGTCGAGCCGTTTGAGAGCAAGCTCGTTATCCGGATAGAAATCAATCCACAGATAATGGCAGTGCTGTCCCTCTTTGACGTCCACACCGTGCATGGAACCGAGCGGGATGTACAGCAGTTCGTTCCCTTTCATGGGGATCGGCTCGAAATCGATGAGCACGTCCATCTCATTTTCCGGGAAACTGAAGAAATACTGGTCGAGCATGGGGTGGTCGTGCGATTTGATCGCGTCGACCCCATACGTTTCCACCGATCCGAATGCGAACCTCGGGATGATTCTCTGGTCGATGACCGAGCGGCTGATGGTCTTCTCGCTCTTGTTTCTGTCGCGATACTGTTTCGCATTGCGGTAGATCTGGATGTGCGGGAATTGGGTTTTGTATTCGGCCGCCAGTTCGTCGTCGCCTTCCTGCCACTCCCAGCGGACCTCGATCAAGTGACAATCGGTGAGCGCTTTGATATCGACCGAAAGCTTCGGATTTGGAACAAAAGAGACTCTTTCATGGAATATGTAGCTGTTGCCGTCTGTACTGAATTCCACATCACCCGAAATGAGTATCAAGATATGGTGGAACGGCCCCGGTTCGAGTGAAAGGGTGGAACCGGCCATCACAGAGTGGTGATACAGTGTCGCTCCGGGAATACATCCGGGTAAAAGGGCAACGCTCCCGTTCTTTTTGACATTGAAGTCCACGGTCATCTTCGGTACTTCTCTCATCTGACATTCCTCCTCATGTTCTTATCAAAACTTATATATCAATATTCCAAGTCGGCATTCACCGCCTTCACCCGCTCGATCACCAATTCGCGGAACTTTTCGCTCAGCATGGAAAAGAACGCGGTGAATCCGGTGACGCGCACCACAAGATCCGGATACTTGAAAGGATCCTTATGTGCTTCAAGGATCTTTTTGGCATCTATGATGTTGATGTTGAGCAACGTGTTTCCCGAGTTCATGATTCCGAGAATCATGGCGCACATCTTCTTTACGCCCTCCGGATCGTTGGCAATCTGGGGATCGATCTCGAGCTGAACCGGAGCGGTATTTCCGTAACCGGGCTGTATGGCCGCGATCGAGTTGCACATGCTGGTAACGGCCCCGTCTTTGCGAAATCCGCCGTTCGGGTTCGCTCCGTGATTGATCGGTTCTCCCGCTTTGCGTCCATTCGGAGTCGCCTTGAGAATCGACCCGAGCAGAATGGTGTTCGACCAGGAAAAGAAGCCGGGAATGAAGTTGACATTCTTCGGATTGTCCTTATGCTGTTCGACCAGATCTCTTACCAAGCCGGTCCACAGCTTGGAAATCTTTACGGCCCACTTGTCTCCGAGCGAATCGCCGCCACCGCCGTACCGCTCGCTGTGGAACAGCATCTGCCGGACATATTCTCCGTTCTCGCCTTCGAAATTCGCATCAAGATGGTTCGTCAGTTCTTCATAGGTGAGCCGACCTTCCTTGTCGATACGCTGCTGGCAGGCCGCAAAGCTGTCCGCCGCTACGGCGAGGCCGGCCCCGTCGATGCACATATTGTAATAGTTCGCTCCGCCATCCGTGATATTGACGCCTTTTTCTATGAGACCGTGCTGGAACAGATTCAGAATCAGTTCCGGCTGGCTTTTGGTCTGATGCGTGAGGTGATGGATGATTCCCCTGCCGGTGGCATCGACGGCCATTTTCAAGTGCTTCCGATACTGTTCCCACAACGCATCGATGCTCGGTCTGGTCTGGTCGGCATTGGCCATCATATCCTGAAATGCCACCTGGAACACCATGGCGAGGTTGACCTTCACCGTGTCGTTCATCGTGTATTCCATGCCCGGTATGCACATCCAGTGGCAACCTGCAGCGACGCGCTTGCGTGCAAGTTCTTTGCTGTATCCGCAACGCATGAAGCCTTCCATCAACGCCTTGTCGCTTGAATAACGCGGCCAGCCTTGCTTGTTTTTAAACAGGTACTCGACCGACTTCTCGAAAAACGCCGGATCGAGCTTGTCGTGGACTCGGATGGTGAGGTTCGTCGCAATATTTATCTTGTCCGCAGCGTCGAGAGCCAGATAGCTCAAATGACATGTTTTATCATTGTCGTGCTCATCGGGTCCGCTGAGCTGCCAATACCGGCTGTCCTGCAGAAACATGCAGGCGAGGTAGAATATCGCCTCTTCATCAGTCAGGATTCCTGAAGCGACGTCCCGTTCATAGAAGGGATTGAACAGATCCTCGATCTGTCCGCCTGAACTTCCCCGGTTGTATGTACGGCTCAGCATGCTGAACCAATTGTTCCATTGAATGGCCTCGCGGAACGTTTTCGGCGGTTCGGTGGCAAGCCTGTGATTGATCGCGGCCATCGTATGCAGGTTTTCGGCAAGCTGTCTGTTCTTTTCCTGACATGCCAAGGCTTCAATCTCATCTCCTGCACGGCGGATGAATGCGATGATGTGCTCGACGACCGCGATTTCCGAATCATAGAATTCATGATGCGTTTCATCGTGCAACGCTCTTTGTTCTTTCAGTTTCCGCAAGATCCCGCCCCAACCGAGATCGAGTCCGATTTGGATGTCGGGAGTAAAATGATGGCAGTTGTCGATGCCGCTGATGATCTGGTAGCGGTCGAATATCTTTTGAAGATCGTCGTACGGATAATCGGGGTTCCATTTTTTGGTTTTCGGTCTGAGCCGCTCAAGAAAGAAGAATCCCTTTGCGCTGAACGCATCGAGCGCATCGACATATATGGGATGTTCTGCAAGGATCGAACAATAGTTTTCCGTCCATGCGCGATACCCGTATATCGATCCGTTCGGATGGTTCGGTTTCAGTTGGTAGACGAACTCGTCCTGAACGATGAGACCGTAGTCGTCCTCATCGGCTCCGCCTTGTTTGGCTTTTTCTTCAGTCTGGACTATCTTGCGCTTTCTCAATAGAGCTATCCGTTCGTCGAAGGTGAATGTTCTGTCTTCGTCAAATTCGTTTATATAATGAATCTTGCTCATGATAATGCTCCTTCAGCTGACTTTGATGCTGACTCCGGTATCCTCAAGCTTGGCTTTGATCTCTTCGAGTTGCTTGTCCGAGAACGGTCTGCATGCTTCGAAAGAATCCTCGGCGTCGATGGCGATTCGTTTTGAGCCTCCCAAAGGATTGAAATTCAGCAGTTCGTAGTAGAGGATGTTCTTCAGCTTCGAAACAAATTCAGCGATTGCATGGAGATTTTCAATCGAGTCGGTTGCTCCGGGAATCAACGGAGTACGTACGATCATCGGAATGCCGAGCAGGCTTGCACGACCGACGTTGTTGAAAATCATCTGATTTTCGAGGCCGGTAAACTGCTTGTGGATGGAAGTATTGACATGCTTTAGATCGCACATGATGAGATCCATCTTTTTCAGCATGCTCTCTATATGATAAAAGGGGATCGCCATATTCGTTTCTATCGCTACTTTGATGCCTTCTTCATGGCAGGCATCTGCCAAAGCTTCGACAAAAGCCATGTGCAAAGTGGCTTCGCCGCCGGAAAAGGTAACACCTCCTTCCGACAGATCGTAATAGAGCTTGTCCTGACGGATTTCATTCATGACTTCTTCGACGGTATATTTCCGGCTGCTCATGACGAGAGCACCCGCGAAACACGATTCGGTGCATGTTCCGCATGAAGTGCATAACGTACGGTCGACGACATGGTTCCCGTCCACGATTCTGTGGGCTCCTTCGGGGCATACCTCGAAACATTTTCCGCATCCGATGCACTTGTTCTCATAGAACATCAATACCGGCCGATGGGGGAGCGTTTCGGGATTGTGGCACCATGAGCAATCCATGTTGCAACCTTGGAAGAATATGGTCGTACGGATTCCGGGTCCGTCGTTAAGCGAGAATCTCTGTATATTTGTGATGAAAGCGGTCACGTGGTCTCTCCTTGAAGACCTGAAAATATCTTGTCAGGCATTTCCATCATATTGGGAAGAAAAATAGGGAACAATACAAAAAACGGGCTAAATATTTTGTGATTTTTTGTATGCATGCTATAATTCGGGTTGTGTCGGTAGCTTTGACGAATGAGCTTCTAAGGAGGAACATGACAACTTCAGCAGATGGCAAGACGACTATATTTCTTCTCGTAGAAGCAAGTTATATAATCCCATTCTGGTTTGCAAGAAGCATAGAAGGCTTGGAAAGCGTTGCAACGAAGCAAAAATATACCGTAAAGCAAGTGGCGTCGGTGAAGGATATAGAGCCCAGCTCAAATGCGATCGTCATTCTCGGCACCACAAAAAACTGGATACGGGAAACCATCTCGGCTGCAAGAAGACGCGCTTTCAGGATCATCCTCATCGGTGCCGTTCCCGGCAACTACGGAGAGGATATCAGCGGTACGATGTACGGCAGCAGATCGACCATTGAGGCGATGGTGCGCTATTTCCATTACCATAACCGAAGACGCATCGCATTGGTCGATATCAATTCCAACAGCAGCAACGACGTTACCAAATTCGAAAGTTTTCTGATGACCTCTAGGCAATTGAACATGAATACCTCGTATGCCGACGTGTACTTCCGTGATGTCGATTCGCACAATCCCACGGAACATTTTCTCATGCGCATGGAAATGTATGACGGGGTGATTTGTTCGAACGATTTTTCGGCGGCGTACATCATCAACTATGCCAGAGACCACAACATCAAGATTCCCGAGCAGCTGTTCGTGGCGGGCCTTGGCGATATCTCACTCTGCCGTTATACATGCCCGTCTCTGACGTCGGCGACCCGTTCCTATTATGAAGCGGGAAAACAGGTGTTCGATATCTGGAAAACGCTCAATCAGAATCCCAATGTCGAATCGATCGTGACGACGATGCGCAGTACGATCAAACCGCGCGGCAGTACGGGATTTCTTCCGGTAGTCGAGCAAGATGACGAAACCGGACAAAATGACTTTGAATCCGAGTATGACGGTTGTGCCCCCTGCGTTGCAAATGGCATCAACGCCATTCGGGCGATCCATTGTTGTCTTGCCCAGTGCGATTCGCTCGATATGATGATTATTACCGGAGTGATGAAAAATGATAGCAACGAAAAGTTGGCCGAAGAGCTCGCGGTCGCTCCGGGTACCATCAATTACCGATTGAAAAAGCTCTATAAAAACGCAGGGGTTTCCACCAAAACCGAATTTGCGGATCTGTTCAGGCTGCATGTCTCGCTCGATGCACTTACAAAAGATTCTAGTGAGCTCATTGATAATTCAAGATGATGACGACAGTGAAATGCGTCATAAGGTGTTTCCCGGTTTGATTGAGTTCATGGGGCGACACAGCTCGCCATACCACAAAAAAACCGATAAAAAGTAAGCCTAAATTTGTATTGTGAAACGCTAATGCCAATGTTAGCCTCGAAATATATGGAGATTCGACACAGAGTTTACAACTTATTTTGTAACAAATTGGAGGTATTACAATGAAGAAAGTCGTAGCGCTCTTATTCGTGGTGCTGGCAACATTTGCCATGCTGTTCGCTGCCGGAGCAAAAGAAGCGGCAGCCACAGAAAAGATCTCGATGTCCATTCCTGAAATCAATGCTGATTCGGATCTCGCCTGTCAGATGCTTGTAAAGTTTGGAGAACTTGTGGAAGAAAGATCCAACGGTCGCATCGAAGTGAATGTCTTCGGTTCAGGACAGCTTGGCGGGGAAGCGGACACCATGGAGATGCTTCGGCTGGGTACCGTATCGATCATCCGCATCAACCCGGCCAATCTGGCAAACCGAGGAATCAAGATTCCCGAATACACGGCCCTCGGTCTTCCGTTCCTGTTCCAGAGTGTACAGGGTGGATTGGACTTCCTGTACAGTGATTATGGTAAAAGCTTGGGCGATCTGGTTTTGGAGAAATCAGATGGAACCATCCGTTCTCTTTATAATTACATCTGTACTCCGGCGCGCAATATGTTCACCAAGAAACCGGCCAATACTCTGCCTGATTTCAAAAAGCTGAAGATCCGTTCCGAAACGTCTGATATCAAGATTGACATGATCAACTGCTGGGCAAGTGCGACTCCGCTTGCATTCAGTGAGATCTATACTGCTTTGTCGACGGGTGTTCTCGACGGTTGTGAAAACACTCTTTCAGGAATGAGAAACAACAACTGGTACGAACAGGTAAAGTATATTCTTGAAACCGAACACGTCGTCGGAAGTTCCGTATTTCTCATGAACGAAGCACTCTGGAACAAGCTCACCAAGGCTGAACAGGAGATGTTGACCGCATCGCTCAAGGAAGCCTGCGACTGGTTCCAGGCGGAAACTGAAAAACAGATTGCAGAGAACAAGGCTTTTCTCACCGGCAAGGGTGTCACGTTTACGCCGTGTACCGACAAACAGGCGTGGCTCGATTCCTGTAAAGGTCTTTATGCAAAATATGCATCCAATGTGAGACCGGATTTCATCAGCACGATTCAGAGTTACAAGTAGGATTGATGATTGGGGGGGTGGTGTAATCGCCATCCCCCAATCGAATGCACTTTGTTTGATGACAACCAGACGTGCAATGTTGGTTTAAGCGTATGCCGCGGTGTTTATACACATATCCATGACCGGGTCTTATTGGTAGAAAGTACGGTAGGCGGTTAATGGGTTAGCGGCATTCGGTTCAGAAGATATCGATTCGGATATTCTCAAGGCCTGCTTTGATAATGACATACTCTTCAGACGAGAAGAGGGTGTGATTGGGACTGATATAGAGGATGAAACCATATGTTAGAAAAGATTAGGAAAGCGGTTTACAATGTTGCCAACTGGATATGCATCGTAGCTTTGTTTCTCATCATAGTTGTATTGCTGATTGTGATAATAGGCCGGTACTTCTTTAATGTTACCCCGTCATGGTCTGAAGAATTCTCTTTATTTCTTCTTGTCTGGGTCGGTTTATTCAGTTCGTGTATTGCAGAATACCATCGCACTCATGTCCGTCTTTCGTTTATCGATACCATGTTTCCCCCCAAGCTGTTGCGGGCCTTTGGAATCATCCGATATTTTCTCAAACTGGTGTTTTTCATGCTGATGACCTACTACGGATTGTTGATCTTTATTACCACAAAACAACGTTTCGGCGCGATCAACCTATCGTTCAGGTGGGAGGTTCTGCCGGGTCTGCTTACCGGAGTGTTTTGCCTGCTTTTCCTTTTGTTCGATACGAAAAGGATATTTACTGATCGTCATGAACATGATGCTGAAGAACTGGAGGTGTTTGAATGAACACAATGACGATGGGAATTATTGTTCTGAGCGGTTCTTTCATCTTCATGTTGCTCATGGGAGTGGAAATTGCCTACTCACTCGGTCTTGCTGCCGTTTTCACCTGTTTATTCATGGATATCAATTTGCTGGTGGTGTTTCAGGCTATCTTCTACAAAATGGCCAACTACTCGCTTCTGGCGGTTCCTTGTTTCATGCTGATGGGAGAGTTCATGAGCATAGGATCGATGGCGACCAACATAGTAGGACTTGCAAACGTTCTGGTCGGCTGGATGCCGGGCGGTCTTGCGATGGTGAACGTCGTCGACTCGATGTTTTTCGGAGGCATATCCGGATCTGCGGTAGCCGATGTCAGCTCAATCGGGTCAATCGTCATCAGGCTGATGAAAGAAGCAGGATATGATGAAGATTTTTCAGTGGCGCTCACCTGCACTTCATCAATTCAGGGAATCATCATCCCGCCGAGTCATAATCTGGTGATCTATGCAGTCACCGCCGGAGGCGTATCGATCGCTGCACTCTATATGGGTGGGTATCTCAGCGGGATCATGCTCGGACTTTGTCTTGCGGTCTATTGTTTCATTGTTTCGAAAAGACGCAAGTACCCCGTTGCCGAACCGTTCAAATGGAGTAATTTCGTCAGAGCGCTTTGGAAATCGCTTCCGGCCATCGGTTGTATGATAGTGGTCGTCGGAGGAGTGCTCTTCGGATGGATGACCGCTACCGAATCCGCAGCCGCGGCGTGTGTCTACTGCTTCATCTTCACCTTCGTGATCGAACGTGCCGGAACGAGAAGGGATCTCTACGAAGCTTTTTCAAACACGATCAAGACCATCGGTTCGGTCCTGATTCTCGCAGCCTGTGCAACCGCGTTCAGCTGGGTCATCACGTACTTGAGAATTCCGCAGATCGTAACCGCCGGTCTGTTTTCAATAACGGAAAACAAGGTCTTGATGCTCCTCATCATCAACGGAATCTTGTTGATCATGGGGATGTTCATGAATATGGTTTCCATCATCTATATCATGGTTCCGATTTTACTGCCGGTAATTACCAAGCTCGGCATGCACCCGGTTCAATTCGGCATCATGTTGATTCTGAACCTCGGTGTCGGACTGCTTACCCCGCCGGTCGGGCAGGTTCTGTTCGTTGGCTGCTCGGTGGGAAACATAAGCATGGAGCGATTGACGAAAGCCTTGCTGCCCCAGCTTGCATTCATGACGGTTGCGCTGGTGCTCATCACGTTCTGGCCGCCCCTTACGATGTGGCTGCCGAGAGCTGTCGGGTATATCGTTTGATTGATTTGTTATTAGGAGGGTTTACCATGCGTTACGGAATGTGTACGGATATCGCGACGGCGACACGCGACAGGGTGGAGTACGAGCTCCTCAAGCGTATAAAGGAAGCAGGATTCGATTTCGTCGAATTTCCGCTGATGATGATCGAAACGCTCAGCGATGATGATTTCGAAGTGCTTTTGGCGGAGCTCAAGCGTCTTGGTCTCGCCTGTGACTGCAGCTGCAATTTTTTCCCCGGCCGCATCAAGGTTACCGGACCGTCGGTAAACAAAGCCGAAATCGACGCGTATCTGGACAAGGCGATGGGTCGTGCACAACGCATGGGAGTGAAAAAGATCGTATTCGGAAGCAACAATTCAAGAAACATCCCCGACGGCTGGGGTCTTGAGCGGGGGTATGATCAGATGTGCGAGGTCATCGAAGAGTTGATCATCCCGTATTGTCGGAAGTACGGCATTATGATCGTGATGGAGCCTATACGCAAACAATCCGGCAACATCCTTCTGACGGTGAAGGACGGCGAATATTTCGTGAATCGAATCAACAAGCCGGAGATCCGGCTGCTCGCCGACCTCATGCACATGCAGTACAACGAAGAGAACCCGGAAGATCTCAGGGATGTCCGCCCCATGCTTCATCACGTGCATATTTGCGAGATGGACCGCATGCTTCCGGAAGATGGATTCAGCGAATTCCTTCAAAAAGCGCTGAAGATTCTGAAAGAGCTCGGATATGACGAAACCATTTCATTTGAATCAAAAGGCGGTACAGGCCCGGACAGCCTGAAAAACGCACTGACACAGTTAAAACGACAATTTTGTTCATAAGGGAGGGACATCATGGCACGCATTAAGACAGCCATTATCGGATGCGGGAAAAACGCGAATGAACTTCATACGCCGATCTTGCTCAGACATCCGGAATTCATCGTAACAGGCACCTATGACCTCGTGTACGACAGAGCTGAAAAGCTTGCAAAGGTTTTCTATCTGAACGGTCACACAGACTGCAAAGCATACGAAAGTAGCGAAGCGCTGCTCGCTACCGACGTCGAATATATCGTCGTCCTCACCGACAGCGTTTCTCATACGAAGGTCGCTGCCGACTGTCTGCGCGCAGGCAAGAACGTCTTGATTACCAAGCCTTGGGCGCTCGATTCGAAAGATGCGGCGTTCATCATCGATGAAGCCAAGAAAGCCAAGGCCAAATACGGGGTAAGCCTCATGCCGTTCCTGCCGCAGAACTGGGGCACCGACTTGAGTACCATCAAGGAAATCATCGACTCCGGTGACATCGGACAAGTGTACATGATCCGCCGACGCGCCGGAACATTCGGAAAGCGCTACGACTGGCAGATCTATAAGGAATTCGGTGGCGGCTACCTCAACAACTGGGGTCCCCATCTTCTCGGCCAGCTGCTCGCATTGGTCGACGAACCGGTTGTGCAGGTCTTCGCGGAAAAAAGACAGGTGATCATGGACGGGGACTGTGAGGATACCTTCGTCGCGATGATGAAGACCCAAAGCGGAATCATTCTCAACTGCGAGCACTGCATCATGGTGGACAAGCTTCCCCATTGGATCGTTCAGGGCAGTAAAGGAACGATTTTCGTAACCGACGGAACCATCGATGTGCATAAGATCAGTTATCCGGGACCGATCGACCCGACGGCATATCGGAGCAAAACGGAAGACGATAACAAAACCTATCCGCTGCCCGGTCAGTATAACGGCGATCGATTCGCGATTTATTCCCATATTGCCGAGGTGATTCGCCACAAATGCGAATATCGGGTTCCGCTTACGTTCACGCGCAACCTTACCACGGTGTGCGATGCCATCCATGCATCTGCCGATACGGAACATATCGTCCACATTTCTTCCGAGCAATGGAATAAGGCTCTGTAAATTGAAATTCTCAAGCCGCCCGTAGCGATACGGGCAGCTCTCGCTCTCTTTTCAAAGAGGAGACAGAACATAAAAATCAGTTGTTTTGCCGACGAGATAGCACCGGCTCTCCGCGATCAGTTCAGAGTGATGCGGGAGCTGGGACTTGCGGGCATGGAAGTCCGGACCGTCGATGATGTCAATGTGATGGATCTTCCGGAACGCACGCTTCGCGAAATAAGGAAGCAGGCCGACGATCGGGGAATCACCATCACCTGCGTATCGTCTCCGATCGGCAAACAACCCGTTTCCATTTCACCTTCGATCGTCGTGGAGCAGGTTGAAAAAGCATCGGAAATCGCGCATATGCTCGGAACCGAGTATATCAGAATCTTCTCCTTCTTCAACGAACAAGATATGACGATTGATGAAGCGATCGGGCTTTCTTCGGAAAAATTATCGCTCATGGCTGATCGGGCAAAAAGGACAGACACCGTCTTGGTCATGGAAGGTGGCCACAACACGGTGGGTCAGACGGGAAAAGTCTCACGACAACTGTTTGAAGCAGTCGATAGCGCACATTTGAGATGTGCATTCGATGGAGCGGCTTTCGTCGGAGCAGGCGAACAACCCTTTACCGATTGTCTGCCGCTATTAATGCCATATATCGAGTACATGCATATCAAAGACGCCAAATTCAATTCACCCCGACGCGTGCTTCCCGGAGATGGCGATGTCGAGCTGGAAAGAATCCTGAACGCCGTACGGAACAAGGACTTGGTTCTTTCTTTGGAGCCCCATCTTGCCTACGCCGGACCCAATCGCGGTTTTTCCGGAGAAGAGCTGTTCAAACAAGCCCATAAAGCCCTGATGGACATATTGAATCGTCTGAACATTCCGTTTTTCTGATATTCATGTGAATGTTTGTTATTCAATCCCTCCCATACAGGTCGCGTGTGTATATCTTGTCCCTCACATCCTCAAGTTCTTGTGTATACCTGTTGGTTACTATGATAGTTGACAGTTGCTTGAACTCATCCAGATTTTTGCAGACCCTGCTGCCGAAGAACTCGTCCTCGTTGAGAGCAGGCTCATAGACCACCACCCTGACTCCCTTCGCCTTGATGCGCTTCATCACTCCTTGAATCGAGGAGTTCCGGAAGTTGTCCGATCCGGTCTTCATGGTCAGACGGTAGATGCCCACCACGATACCGGAAGCAAAACCTACTTTCTGCAAAATTCGCTCAGCGATGAAATCTTTACGAGTCCTGTTAGCATCAACGATCGCAGTCATGATGTTCTGGGGAACACTCTCGTAATTGGCCAACAGCTGCTTGGTGTCCTTGGGAAGGCAGTAACCGCCGTAACCGAAGGACGGGTTGTTGTAATGATTTCCGATACGAGGATCCAGCCCGATTCCTTCGATGATCGATTTTGTGTCCAACTCTCTAATCTCCGCATAGGTATCCAGTTCGTTGAAGAATGAGACGCGCAAAGCCAAGTAGGTGTTCGCAAAAAGCTTGACCGCCTCGGCTTCGGTGAGATTCATGATCAGTATGGGTATGTCTTTCCTGATCGCTCCTTCCGCCAGCAACGAGGCGAACGTGTGAGCCGCTTCCTTCAACCTTGCATCATCCAAGGGACACCCTACGATGATGCGGGAAGGATACAGGTTGTCCTTCAATGCCTGTCCCTCACGAAGAAACTCGGGGCTGAAAAGGATATTCTCCGATCCGTACTTCTTCCTCACTTCGGTTGTAAATCCGACGGGAACCGTGGACTTGATCACCATGATGGCTGACGGATTGACCGCCATCACCTGCCGGATCACCGCTTCTACCGAGGAAGTGTCGAAGAAGTTCTTGTCGGGATCATAATTGGTCGGGGTGCTGATGATCACATAGTCGGCATCCCGATAGGCGCTATCCCCGTCGGTGGTCGCCTTCAGCTTCAGATCATGATGTGCAAGGTATTCGCTGATCTCAGCATCGACGATGGGAGATATGCGCTTGTTGATCATATCAACCTTGGATTGTAGAAGGTCAACGGCCACCACCTCATTGTGCTGGCTCAGCAGCACCGAATTTGACAAACCAACATACCCTATTCCTGCGACAGCTATTCGCATGTATGACTCCTGAAATACGTATGAGATTACTTAATTAATTGTACTTTACATTTATATGGTTTGCGATTTATATATTCCATATCCGGACTATTGATCGCTTACGTTGCATCGAACACTCACATTTCGTCTCAAGGGAGAGGTCTTTACATGATCAATAAGTTAGCATAAGCTAACTTATTGGGATTGAGTAGGAAGATTCGTTTGAACATGATAGGGTAGTATATACGTTTGCCGAAGTGTTGGAGATGGTATGGATAATGTATTGTTCGCGTTCAGTCTGACGTTATTTGCCGGTCTTGCTACCGGAGTCGGGAGCCTGTTGGCTTTCCTCTCCAAGAAATTCAATCCCAAGTTTCTTGCCGGGGCGTTGGGATTTTCCGCAGGGGTGATGATCTACGTCTCCTTCGTCGAGATTTTCGTGAAGGCCCGGGACTCGCTGAGCATCCCGTTCGGAGAGACAAAGGGCTACTGGGTCACAACGATCGCCTTCTTTGGCGGAATCGCGCTGATTGCCATCATTGACCGGCTGATTCCTTCCTATGAGAACCCTCATGAGATCGGAAACATCAACGAACCGGTCGACAAGGCATCCGAGCAGCGGCTCCTCAGGCTGGGGGTGTTCTCGGCATTGGCGATCGCCATCCACAACTTTCCGGAAGGACTTGCCACCTTCATGGGAGCGCTTTCCGATCCCACGCTGGGCATCAGCATCGCAGTCGCCATAGCGATCCACAACATTCCTGAAGGCATGGCGGTGTCCGTTCCGATCTATTATGCGACGAAGAGCAGGAAGAAGGCGTTCTGGCTCTCCTTCGCCTCCGGGATCGCCGAACCGCTGGGAGCGCTGGTCGGCTACTTCATCCTGAAGAATTTCATCAGCGATTCGACTTTCGGGATCGTCTTTGCCGGAGTCGCGGGCATCATGGTGTATATCTCGCTGGACGAGCTGTTGCCGACTGCGGAGGAGTTCGGAGAACACCACATCGCGATCGGAGGACTCATCGCAGGAATGCTCGTGATGGCGATCAGCCTTCTTCTGTTCGCCTGATCTAGAGAACCGAGGCTTTTCTTTTCCTGAAGAGCAGGAACAGGAAGAACGGGGCTCCCAAGAGGGAGGTGATGATCCCCACCGAAAGCTCCACCGGGGAGAACAGTGTCCGGGCAAACGTGTCGGAAAGAATCAGCAGAATGGCGCCCAGCAGCGCAGAGAGCGGCAGGGCGTAGCGGTGGTCGTTTCCCACCAGCAGTCTGGCCGCATGCGGGGCGATCAGACCGACGAACCCGATCGTTCCCGTCACGCTGACGGCGCTTCCTGCAAGCACGGCAGCGAGCAGCAGGGCGAGAAACCGATACAACCGAACGGAAAGTCCCACACTGGAAGCGACGTCATCACCCAGACTGAAGAGATTGATCTTCGGACTCAGGAACAACGCGAACGCGAGCCCGGCCAGACTGTACGGCCAGATCAGGGCGAATGACGACCAGCTTCTTCCCGAGAGGCTCCCGAGAAGCCAGGAGTAGGACACCTCGAGGATGTCGCTGTAGACCACCATCAACGCGGAGGTTCCCGCGTTCAGGAGGTTCGACACCGCAACGCCGGCCAGGACGATGTAGACGGTGCTTCTCTTCCCTCCCTTCGAGTTCGCGAGGGCGCTGATCGTCAGGGCCGCTCCCAAGGCCCCGATGAACGAGGCCGGCGGGATGAAGCCGATGCGACTTGGAAACAGCGCCATCACCACGACCGCCGCCAGACCGGCGCCGGCATTGACGCCGATGATGTTCGGCGAGGCCATCGGATTGCGGATGATCCCCTGTAGCAGAACTCCCGAAACGGCGAGGTTCATGCCGACCAGCAGACCGACAAGGGTTCTCGGAAGCCGGATGTTCCTCACGATCTGGACAGGCAGTCCCTCGCCCTTCTTTCCGAAGAGGATGCCGACGATCTTTCCAAGGGACACCTGCACGGAGCCGACGGAAAGACTCAAGGCGATGATGAACACCAGAAGAATCGCCGCCGCACCAAGCACTCCGAGCCGATGGGAGTGAAAACGCTTCATAGGGGAATTCAGTCGTTCTTCTTCAACGCATCCGCGGTGATCCTGAGCATGTTCTCGACGGAGGTTCGGTTGGGATTCGCCAGGAAGGGAAGGAGCACGAACCGTCCACCTTGCAACGTATAGTGTTTCCATTGCTCGTCGTTCCTGAACTTCTCAAGCATCGCCCGGTTGCTCGCCTCATCGTTGCTCGATGCGAGGATGAAGACCACATCGGGGTGTCGCTCCAGAATCGTCTCGATGCTGTACTTCACGAAGGAACCTCTGCCGGATCCGGGAAGGTTGTCGGGAACGATGTTCCGAAGACCGAGCAGCTTGAGCATGGAGCCATAGGAGGAGGCGCTCTGGGCGGCCGTTATGGTATCACCGTCTTTGATCATCACCGCACTTCCGATTCCCAAAGGCTCGACGATATCGGTTCTCAGATCCCGGGCGAGGGAGTAGATCGACTCGACGTATTTCCTGCCTTCCTTCTCCCTGTCCAGCAGCTTCCCAAGGTAAATGTTCAGATCCACGACGGAGATTTCTCCCACCTTGTCCGGATCGAAGAAATACACAGCGGCTCCGCTTTGCTCGAGGGCTTCCTTCAACGCCGAATGGAACCTGCTGCTGGCGATGATGAGATCGGGATTCAATGCATACACCGCTTCGATGTTGATCGCGGAGGTCTTGCCGACCGAAGGCAGGGCCATCCCTTCCTTTGTCACCCGGTACTCATCCACCTTGCCCACCGGTGGAATTCCGATGTTGTACAGCGACTGCATCACCGCGGAGGTGAGGGCCACGACCCGCTGGGGGTTTTGGGGAATCGCCACGGAACGGGAGAGCTCATCGATGACGACCTTCGTCTCGACCTCGGTCCGGACAGGCTGCTCCTTTGCGCCTTGGGCGAAGAGAGGCATGACCAGCATGCCCGTCACTATGAATAGGACAACGATATTTCTCATTACACGATCTCCTTGTTCGTTTTGTGCATATGCTTCAATCTACATCACGACCCGATGTGCGTGTTTCCGTTCAAAGCCTCGATTCAGGGATGAGGGCACCACCACGTTGCGCCTGCATCGGTTGAACCTGCAGACATGGGCGTGGATGCCGTAGACATCACCGATGTTGTCTTCCGTGACCACCTCTTCGTTCGTCCCCTGGGCATGGACCCGGCCATCCTTGAGGAGGTAGATATGATCGGAGACTTCGATCGCATGGTTGATGTCATGAAAGACGCTGACGATCGTCTTTCCGTGGGTGTCCCTCAGGTCGGCGATGGTGCTCAGGAGCTCCCGCTGGAATCTCAGATCCATGTACGTGACCGGTTCATCCAGAAGGATGATCGGGGTGTCCTGGGCAAGCGCCATGGCGATCCAAACCCGTTGCTGCTCGCCGCCTGAAAGCTGGTCCACAGGCCGCGACACGTACTCTTCCAGATTCATGTAGGAGAGGGCCCATTTGATCTTCTCCTTGTCCTTCATCGAGAGGATCCAGCCGCTTCGATGATAGGGGGCTCTTCCCATTGCGACCAGCTCATGTACGGAAACGCCGTGAACGACTTCATGTCTCTGGGGCAGGAAGGCTACGCACTTGGACAGCTCCTTTTGCCTCAGAGATGATAGTTCCTGTCCGCAGATGCTCACGCTGCCTTTCTGGGGTTTGATTTGTCCGCTCAGGGTCCGCAGCATCGTTGTTTTTCCACAGCCGTTGGGTCCGATCAGAGCGATGATTTGGGATGATTCAGCGCTGAAATCGACATCGTGCAAGATGGTGCGCTTTCCATATCCGACAGACAGACCGTGTACCGAAATCAAGACAATACCCCTGTTTATTAGCCTTGGCTAACATTTTACTTCATGATACCCATTCCACCAGACAAATGTCAATATAGGTAAAAGTGTTCAGAGCGGACTGCCGGAACGGTTCATGGATGAACTGGCTCCATGGATAAAGAGTTCATAGATTTTAAATTAGAAACAAAAAACTTAAATTATTAGGCAGATGTGATATGATTGTATCAAGCAACTTGATGTACTCTTCATGGTTATCAAACACAAGGATGAGATTATGTGGTTTATCATAGCTTTTGTTGTCGTTCTCATATTGGTATTAGCGTTCAAATCCAATAAGAAGGAAGAGACAATTACTACAACTGATCAGGAAACCGGAAAGACAACCGTTGAGACTCGGGTAACAAATACTCCTAGTGCCGGGCAGACGGCAGCAAGAATCGTTCTCTTGATTGTCGCTATTATAGTTGCGGTTTTGTTTCTTCTTGTAGTTTGTGCGAGTATGATGTAATCGCTGTGCCCTGAAGAGAGCTTCATATAAGAAAGAAGTGAATACCACTTTTGTTAGATTCGTCATACATCCCGTTTTATTAATTAACATGAAGAACGGCTGCTATGATTTCTCTTTAAATGCTTTCCGATCTTATACTATCCGAGAGCAGTGTCTTCCGTTTATAACCTGTCCAACACTCTTTTGCAGGATTCGATCGTCCTGAGGATCTCCTCTTTTGTGGTCGCATATCCGGGACTGAAGCGGAGGGTGCCTTGGGGGAAGGTGCCTATTGTTTTATGGGCGACGGGGGCGCAGTGGAGGCCCACTCGCGTCTCGATGCCGGCATCAAGGAACAGCTCATAGGCGATCCGGGCATTGTCCAAGGTTGGAAAGTCGACGCTGATCACGCTCGTGCGATCCTTCATGTCCTTCGGACCTATCACTTGTATGCGTTTGTCTGAGAGGAAATAGGAAAGCAGAAGCTCGGTGGTTTCGTATTCGTTTTTGATGATCGACTCGCTGTTGTCCTTGATAAAGTCCAGCGCTGCGGACAAGCCGATGATTCCCGGCAGGTTCTGGGTTCCCGCCTCGAACTTGTCGGGAAGGAAATCGGGCATCTCAAGCAGGTCGCTTTTGCTGCCGGTGCCTCCGCACGCCCAGGGTTTGACCTCCTTCGCCAATCGGTCGGATAAGACCAATCCGCCGACGCCCTGTGGACCGAGGAGGCTCTTGTGCCCGGTGAACGCGATCGCATCAAGATTGTCTTTGATGATCGAAAGGGGATTGGATAACGGCAGCTGGGCGGCATCGATGAGGAGCAACAGTCCGTATTTCCCGGCAATTGAAGAGAGTTCTTTTATTGGTTGAATCGTGCCGGTTACATTCGACGCCTGCGTCATGATGATCGCTTTCGTTTTTCCGTTGATGAGATGGGGGATTTGCTCAAGGTGGATTCTGCCTTCCCGGTCGCACGGGATGATCGAATAGGGGATATCGAGATGAGAGAGCGGCCTCATCACCGCATTGTGTTCCATCCCGCTCACCAGGACATGGTCATCTTTCGTGAACAGGCCTGCAATCAGGGTATTGAGCGCATGGGTGACATTGAGGCTGAAGGTGACGTTGCGGTCCTCCGGAGCTCCGAAGAAGGCCCCCAGCTTTTCTCTGCACTCATCGATCCGACCGGCCGTCTCGTAGGCCCGGTCATAGCCGCCCCTGCCGATGTTGACCGCCTCTTCAGTGATGAATGATGCCATTGTGCTCGCTACGGTCGGAGCCTTGGGCCAAGAGGTGGCCCCATTATCCAGATAGATCGTGTTCATTTCTCAATGCTAGCATAACGGAATGAAAATTCCCATTGTATATTTGGATAAATAATGGTTATAATGTGGAAACCTTGGAGGCCATATGAAGATTTCAAAAGAGAAGCAATCGCTCATCATCGCCGGAGCGATCACGGGAATCATATCCGTGATTCTTGTCCTGCTCGGGAATCCCACGAACATGGGGTTCTGCATCGCCTGTTTCTATCGGGATATCGCCGGAGCTCTCTCCCTGCACAGCGCTGCGGTGGTGCAGTATGTACGGCCGGAGATCATCGGATTACTCCTTGGGGCATTCCTCATCAGTCTTGTAAAAAAGGAATTCAAACCCAGAGGAGGATCGAGCCCGGTACTGCGATTCGTCTTCTCCGCTTTTGTGATGATCGGGGCGCTGGTCTTCCTCGGCTGTCCGTTCAGGATGGTCCTGAGGCTTGCCGGAGGAGATCTGAATGCATTGGTAGCCCTCTTTGGCTTCATCGCCGGCATCATCCCGGGATCATTGTTGTTGAACAAAGGGTTCACCCTTGGAAGAAGCTATAAGCAGTCCAAGGTGGAGGGAGGGATGATCAGCGGACTTTTCCTAGGGCTCCTTGTCGTGTTGCTGTTCATTCCGTCGCTCTTGAAATTCAGCGAATCGGGACCCGGAAGCATGCGGGCGCCGATCATCATCTCCCTCGTCGCCGGGCTCGTCGTGGGTGCGCTTGCCCAGCGGAACCGCTTCTGCATGGCCGGAGGCGTTCGTGACGTGTTCCTGTTCCGGGATTCGACCCTGCTGACTGGCTTGGTTCTGGTGTTCGTTTCCGCCTTGGTCATGAACTTGGTGACGGGCAACTTCACGCCGGGGTTCACCGGTCAGGCCGTCGCCCATACCGATTGGCTCTGGAACTTCCTCGGCATGGCGCTGGTCGGGTATGGTTCCGTGCTGCTCGGCGGATGTCCGCTCAGGCAGACGATCCTGGCCGGGGAGGGGAACGTCGACAGCGTCATGAGCGTGCTGGGCATGCTCGCAGGGGCCGCCATCTCCCATAATTTCGGTCTGGCATCTTCGGGAAAAGGCACCACGGTCGCCGGCAGGATCGCCGTCATACTCGGTTTCGTCGTAATCACGACGATTGCGTTCGTCATCATCCAAGCTAAGAAAAAGGAGGCATGATATGGAGATTGATGCTCGGGGCCTTTCCTGTCCTCAACCGATCATAGAGACGAAGAAGGTGATTGATAAAAAAGTGACAAGTCTTTCGGTGCTCGTGGACAATATCGCAGCCAAGGAAAATGTCAGCAGATTTGCTAAAGCGATGAAGTACGAGGTGGTTGCAAGCGAGACCGAATATGGATGGAAACTGGATCTGAAGAAACAATGACCCGGTTTATCGCAACCTTCTACAGCCAATATGGTGCGGTGCAATTCCAGAAGTTTGCAAGAAAGCATCATATCGAATGCAAGCTCGCTCCGGTACCAAGAGCGTTATCCTCTTCGTGTGGCACCTGCGCCCACTACACCAGCGACACGTGGGATATCGGCTTCGTCAAGAAGGATCTGGAAGCCATCTATGAAGCTACAAAGGATGGATATATGACAATTTTTTCGGACGAATGACATTGGTTCCTTGTATCCATGGAATTTGTCAATGTCTCCTCTTCCGAGACCTGATTGTTTCGGAAGAGGTTGATCATGGGCTTGGGGTCAATTGTGCCGGGTCTTGAGGTATTCCACGACTTCGTTTTTTGCCAACGTCAAGTGAGTTTCAATTCGTTCCTTGGCTCTTTTCAGATCTTTTTCACAAAGAGCATCAATCAGCCCGATGTGCTCATCGATGGATTCAATGAATCGTGTTTCACTTTTCAATGAGACCACTCGGAAGGGATTGATAAGCAGCGCGACTCGGTGCATCGTTTCATGCAACATTTCATTCCCTGAAGCCTTGATGAGGAAATCGTGGAGCTCGGTATCGATTTCCACATACTTGCCAAGCATTGCATAGGTGTTGCATGCTTTGAGACGATCCCTGAAATCACGGAACGTGGCTTTCATCCGATCATCAAGCCGTTCGATCGCCTTTTCCACCGCATACCCTTCGACAAGCAAACGCAGTTCAAAGATGTCGAGGATCTCTTTTTCAGTGAGCTTCCTCACTTTTACGTGCTTGTTGGGGACGCTTTCCAGCAATCCTTCCCCGATTAACTCATTGATCGCGCTTCGTACAGGTGAACGGCTGACATTGAGGTCCTTTGCGATTTGGACTTCATTGACTCGATCGCCGGGCTTGAGCTGCTCGGAGATGATGCTGTCTCTGATGATTTGATATACCTGATCTTTTATCGTCAAGATGACCTTTTTATTCGTACCTATCGACATGCTGACACGTTACCCGAATTACCCTGATTTTTCAATATTTCCAGTACGGTTATGGATTAATTAGGGACGGATACGTCCTCCTTTCGAAAAACCGGTGTAGAAAAAAGTTGACAACCACATACAGCAAGCATAATGTATACATAGTATATTGTACAGCATGTGCTGAAGGACGACATGAAAACGACGATTGAATTACCCTATGATTTGGAAAAAATCCGGCTGGATATTGATGATCAAAGGCTGGCCGGTGTACTTGTTCCTCCTCCGGCCAAGAAGCAGAATGATGCTGCAAGAAGCGGTTCTGAATTGGTGAGGGAAGCGCTTGCGCATCCTGTAGGCAGCGATCGTCTTCGTGACTTGGTCCGAGGGAAAAACCGAATCACGATCATCACCAGCGATCATACCCGCTCGGTTCCGAGCGCGATCACCCTCCCTTTGCTGTTGGAAGAGATCAGGGACGGGAATCCCGATGCCGATATCACGATCATCGTGGCGACCGGGCTGCACCGCGGGATGACCAAGGAGGAGATGAATGCGAAATTCGGTTCCCGGCTCGTTGCCAAGGAACGAATCATCAATCACGATGCGTTTGATGCGGACATGTTCATCGATCTCGGCGTGCTTCCTTCGGGAAGCAAGTGTGAGATCAACAGATTGGCAATAGAAACGGATCTGTTGGTTGCCGAAGGATTTATCGAGCCACATTTCTTTGCGGGATATTCAGGCGGTCGTAAGAGCGTCTTGCCGGGAATCGCCAGTCAGGACTGCGTGAATATCAATCACAGCGCCATGGCAATCGCGCATCCGAAAGCGATTACGGGCGTGCTTGACGGCAATCCGATCCATGAGGATATGATCACCGCTGCCCGAATGGCCAATCTTGCGTTCATCCTCAACGTGCTGCTTGACGAAGATAAAAACATTTCAGCAGCTGTGGCGGGAGAAGTTGAGCAGGCGCATCGGCTTGGGTGTTCATGGCTTCAGGAAGCCATTGGAATCGATCCGATCATGGCGGATATCGTCATAACCACCAATGGAGGATATCCATTGGATCAAAATCTTTATCAATGCCCCAAAGGCTTGTCCACGGCACTGGCAACGGCAAATGAACATGCGGCCATCATATTGGTAGCAGCATGTAAGGATGGGTTGGGCGGTGACAATTTCGCAAAACTCATGCGTTCGGGGTCTCCTGATGAATTAATGGAAAAGATTCTTGCAACTCCTCCCGAGAAAACCGTTTCCGAGCAGTGGTGCGTTCAGCGTTTTGCGGAGGCGCTGCAACGGCATCCCATCATCTTGGTCTCTGAACTTGATGCCGATACGGTGAGGGCGATGGGCTTTATCCATGCACATTCCGTGGAGCAGGCATTGGAAGAAGCGTTCAGGCTCAAAGGGGAATCAGCAAACGTGACTGTAATACCCGACGGAGTATCTGTCATTATAAGGAGTCAATAAATGGTCAAAGCAATCAAATTGCACGACAGCGATAATGTCGCCAGTGTCTTCGATTCGGTTGTTGCCGGAGCGGTCGTGCAGATAATCGACAAGAAAGGGGCATCGTTTGAATTGGTGGTGTCTCAGGATATCCCCTACGGTCACAAGGTGGCGATCGCTGAAGTGGGTATCGGTGAACAGGTGACGAAGTATGGCGAGGAAATCGGAATTGCGTCGGTTCCAATCCATGTAGGTGAACATGTTCATGTTCATAATATCGAGAGCATCAGAGGAAGGGGTGACTGGGACGAGTCGCAAGCTGAGAAAGTCAAAGCGGGAATCCGTAAAGAGGTATAATGATGGCGGAAAAACAATCTGGTTTTTTTGGATATGTACGGAAAGACGGTTCGGTGGGAGTTCGCAATTATGTCGCAATTCTGCCATCGGTGGTGTGTGTGAACGAAGTCGTTGAAGCGATCGTGGCGAATACCGTCATGACTCAGGGAATCATCCACCACCAGGGTTGTTGTCAGACGCCTCCCGATCTGGAACGAACGACCGAATGTCTGATAAAGATCGGAGAGAATCCGAATGTCGGAGCGGTTCTTATCGTGAGTCTGGGCTGTGAAGGCGTGGATACCGACAGATTGGAGGCCGCGTTGCGTAGAACAGGCAAACCCGTCGATCGGATCAATGTTCAGGAGCTTGGCGGCACAAGCAGGGCGATTCAAGCGGGGCTTGATAAAGCCCAGCGGCTGATTCGAAAGATCGCCGGAGAGCAACGGGTTGAAGTCGACATGTCACATTTCACCATGGGCATCAAATGCGGCGCTTCCGATACGACATCGGGAATCGCATCAAATCCTGTGATCGGATATGTGGCGGATAAGGTCGTCGATCTTGGTGGAACGGTCATATTCGGCGAGACGACCGAATTCATCGGAGCTGAACATATTCTGAAGAGAAGAGCGAAAAATGCCGAAGTCGCCGCCGATATCGACAGAATCGTTATTGAAATGGAAAACCGGGCCAAGGCGATCGGTGTCGATATGCGCAAAGGCCAGCCCACTCCGGGAAACATAAAAGGCGGATTGAGCACGATTGAAGAGAAATCACTTGGAGCGATCGTCAAGTCGGGTACGAAGACCATCCAGGGAGTGATCGATTACACCGAAATACCGAAAGGCAAGGGTCTCTGGATCAAAGATTCTCCGGGACGGGAGATCGAACTGATGTCCGGCATGGCGATCGGTGGAGCTCAGATCATTCTTTTCTCCACCGGCAGGGGAGCCCCGCAAGGCTTTCCGGTCGTTCCGGTCATCAAGATCTGTGGAAACCCGATCACCTATGAACGGATGATTCACGATATGGATATCAATGCCGGTCTCATCACGACAGGTGAGCGTTCACTTGAGGAAGTCGGTGAAGAAGTCTTTGAGATGATGCTCCGCGTCGCCAGCGGTGAAGTGACCAAAGGCGAGGCCATCAAATATTCAAAATCAATGGATTTTTATATGCTCGGTCCGGTAATTTGACCGAAGCATTGGCATAATGATATGCATGTAACAGGAGAGGAGGCTAATCAATGGGTGATGTAAGCGTAGTCCGAGTAGTTGTCGGACTGGCGGTGGCGATCGGAATGATATTCTGGTTCGTCACCAAGACGAAAATTCACGTCTTTCTTGCCATGATTATGGGGTCGGTGGTCGCCGGGTTGATTGCAGGCTTGGCTCCGACCGCCGTGATGTCGGCAATCAAGAGTGGATTTGGCGGAACGTTGGGAAGCATTGGTATCATCATCGGATTTGGTGTCATGATGGGTGCCATCTTCGAAAAGAGCGGGGCTGCCACGAGAATGGCGATCACGTTCATCAGGATTCTGGGGAAAGGCCGTGAAGAGATCGCCATGGCGATAACAGGATTCATCGTATCGATACCTGTGTTCTGTGACTCGGCATTCGTCATTCTTTCGCCGCTGTCAAAGTCGTTGTCACGAAATACCGGAAAGAGCGTCATAACGATCAGTTGTGCTCTCGGTGCGGCACTGTTGGTAACCCACTCATTGGTTCCTCCAACCCCCGGACCTTTGGCGGTCGTTGAATTCTTCAAGCTCGATCTCGGAAAATTCATCCTCATCAGTCTGCTCGCTTCCGTTCCGATCACGGTCGCCGGAGTATTCTATGCCAGATGGGTAGGAACGAAAAAAGTGTTCAAGCTGGTCGATCCCGATGACTCTTCCAAGCTGATCGATCGCCCCTACACGAAGGAAGAGATGGCTACTACTGCCAACATCTCCACTGAAGGGCTTCCTTCGGCATTCATTTCGTTCGCTCCCATCGTATTCCCGATCCTGTTGATCTTGTTGAATACCATCACAAGCGCCATGGGAATGAAGGGTACCTTCAAGAGCATCGCCGGTCTTATCGGAGATCCGGTCGTCGCCGTCGCCATCGGTCTGCTTATCGCCATCTATGGATTGGCTGGCAAGGTTTCCCGTAAAGAAGTTGTTTCAATGCTTGACGGATCGATCAGAGAGGCCGGTGTGATCGTCTTCGTTACCGGTGCCGGTGGGGCTCTTGGCCAAGTCTTGAAGGACAGCGGGGCCGGAGCAGCGATTGCGAATGTTCTGGTGAATGCAAATATTCCCGGAATTCTGCTTCCGTTCATCATGGCGTATCTGTTGAGAATCGTCAGCGGTTCGGCCACCGTAGGCATGTTGACCGCCGGGTCGTTGACTGCACCGATTCTTCTTTCAATGGCCAATGTCAACCCCTATATCGGCGGATTGGCTTGCTGTATCGGATCAATCGGCATCACCAACCTGCACGACAGCTATTTCTGGGTCGTCAACCGGACCACCGGTCTCACCGATGTGAAAGAGATGTTCTGGAACTGGTTCGGGGCCGTACTGGTTCTTTCCACTTCCGGGTTTGTCGTACTGCTGCTGATGAACTGGATTTTCTAAATTCATTACCGGGTTGTTGCTCATCGGCTGCCAAGGACCTCATCTTTGGCAGCCTTTTGTCAGAATGAAGGGCATATCATCATTCTTGAGCACATGGATGTCATTTGGTTTATGAAACGTATTATATACATACACCAAACATGCAAATAAGCAGAAATGCAAACCCGATTCAACAATGACTTCTTCCATCTCTTCGATTTGCCCGTCATGGGTTTTGATTTCCAGTTGATTGGTATGGTATCATGAAGGGGAGATGGAACAGCATATCTATCGAATTGGTGAACTCGCCGAGAAGTGCAATGTTACGGTCCGAACGATTCGGCACTATGAATCGTTGGGTCTTTTGAAGACTGTCTTGCGCTCTCCGGGCGGCCAGCGGTATTACACCGACAAAGAAGTCGTGTATTTGAATCGAATCACCGAACTCAAGGAGCTGGACTTCAGTCTTCGGGAGATCGGGGATATCATCCGCTTGGCCGGTGAAGACAGCACCGGAGAGCGGCGGCGGTTGGAACTGCTCCGTCAATACCGCAACAAGCTCAGTGAGGTTCTGGAGCGGAGGGCGGAGATCAACGGTCGGGTAGAGGATCTTTCCTGGCGAATCGCCCAGCTGGAATCCACCGCATCCTTCCAGGAGTGTCCGGGCCTTGAATGTCTGGAGTGCACCTTCAAAGAGAAGTGTCGATTCAAGGACAGTTAAGATGCTCTTTCATTGGATCAGCAGAATCTACGGTTGGTTCTTCCACTATCAGAAACGCCGGTTCAAAGCGATTCTTACCGAACACGGCAGTGAATTGGAATCGGTTGAGAGCGCATGCGATGTCGGTTGCGGCACCGGAGCGCTGTGTGCCGTTCTGGCTGAACGGGGAATCCGAACAACCGGAGTGGATTCAGCCAAAGGAATGCTTGCCGTAGCCCGAAGAAAAACCCGCGGTCTTCCCATCCGGTTCATCCTGGCGGACGGGGTATCGGGATTGCCATTCCTGGACAAGAGTTTCGATCTCGTCATTTCCAGCCACGTCGCCCATGGCCTGAAGAAGCCCGATCGAATTCGGTTCTATCGGGAACTGAAGCGAATCGCATCAAAGACCGTGATCATCCACGACTACAACAGCCGTCGGCACCCTGTCAGCACGATCATCGAATGGGCGGAGGGCGGCGATTACTTCAACTTCATCAAAGAACCGAAAAAAGAGATGGAAGAGATCTTCCCCTCCATCTCGATCGTGGACGTAAGTCCCTATTTCAGGTGGTATGTCTGCCGCTGCGCTACCGAGCCTTCATCAGGTGATACTCCTGCAAGTAGCCGTTGATCTCCTTAGCGATCGCTTTGCTTGCCGCCTGAGGCGTCTGCTTTTCCTCCAACATCTTCAAGATTCCCGATTGGAATGCATAATAGATCTGATAGGCGCTGGGAACCCAAATGCCTTGGAGCTTCGGGTTTGAATCCATCAGCTGACGGCTGGCAACCCCGAAGAGCGGATGCTCTTGAAGGTGGCTTTTAAATTCCGGCAGCTCGTAGGTATCCACGTTCACCGGGAAGTAGCCGGTGGCGATATGCCACTTGAGCTGCTCTTCGGCGCTGGTGGCAAATTTGAGGAACTCCCAAATCGCCCATTGATTGTTTTTACCGTTGTCGAACGCCCAGATCGCTCCGCCACCGACATTGACCCCTCCGGTTGCGTTTTCATCGACCATCGGCATATTGGCGACGCCGACTTCAAAGCGGTCGCCGACCATCGAAACGATTGTGGAGAGGTTGCTCGTTGAAGCGAGAATCATCGCCACCTGGCCGGAAGCGAACGCTCCGTTGAGATCGCTTGTGAGGTTTGCCAGCGATCCGGTATCGTAGATCGCCTGCCATTTGGTCAGGAAGTTCACCATCGTCCCGTTCTCATCGAAGAGGACCCGGGTCGGGGCTCCGATATGTCCGTTCTCAAAATCGGTGAGGTAGGTGAGTCCGTTCTGGTGGCCAAGCCAGACCATCAGCTCATACGTGGTGGGGACGTTCGCGATACCCCAGAACACGGTTCGCCCTTTATCGTCGGTTTGCCTCAGTTTCGCAGCAGCTGTTTTCACATCATCCAAGGTTCTGGGCGGTTTGGCGATTCCCGCTTTGGCAAACGCATCTTTATTGTAGTAGAGCAGGATCGTCGATGCGTTGAAGGGCATAGCGAGGATCTTGCCCTGATAGGTTATTGAGTTGAGCGTCGCTTCAACGATTTTGGAGAGATACTCCGGCTCATTCCCGGCCAGCTCGTTTATCGTGATGAGCTGGGCGGAATCGCGGATATCCAGCACCGCCGAGCCGTCCAGCTGGGCAAGGTCGGGAAGATCGCGCTGATCTTTGGATTGAAGAATCGGTTTAAGTTTGGTAAGGACATCGTTCGCCTTCCCCTGATAGACCCCTTCGACGCGGATCTTCAGATCTTCGCCAACCGTTCGGTTGAAGGTTTTTATCAGCTCCTCGCTGGCCGTACCCACCAAACCGGAGTTGGGGTGCCACCACGTGATCGTGGTGTACGGTGCGCTCTCTTCCTGTGCCTGAGCAAAAAGCATTGGTAGTGCGAGGAGGGCAATAACCACTATTGTGATAAAACGTTTCATGAGTTACCTCCCGGTAAAGCGTATCGATACGCTTTCTATAATCGGTTTATGAAGAGCGATAAAGACGATGAGAATCGGGGTCATCAGGAAGGTGATCGCCGCAAATTGGGGGCCGTAGTCGAGCTGCTCGCTGAAGCCCATCATCGTCAAACCCACCTGGACCGTCCTCATCGATGTTTTATTGGTCACGAGAAGCGGCCACAAATAATCGTTGAAAATCGTGGAGAAGGAGTGAATCGCAAGGGTGAGGATCACCGCTTTGCTCATCGGCATCAAGAGCATCGACAGAAAACGGGAATCGGAGCATCCCTCGATGATAGCCGCTTCACGGTATTCCACGCTCATCATTCGAAAGTACTGGCGCAACATGAAAATATGAGTCGGAGCAAGTAAACTTGTCGCGATAATCCCCAAATAGGTATCGGTAAGTCGGAGCGCCCGGATCGTCATGAAGTTCGCGATGATCAAGGCATCGGAGGGAAGGAGCATCGTTGCAACGATGAGAATGAAGAGAGCATTCCGACCTTTGAAGGTGAAAAAGGAGAAGGTGTAGGCGGCAAGAATAGAAATAGCCATGCGCAGCAGCGTTCCGGCGATTGCGGTGAGCAGGCTGTTCAGCAGAAAGCGAGCCAGGAAAGACTCGGAAAAGGCGCGGACATAGTTGCCGATGTTCAATCGGGAGGGAAAAAGACGGGCGGGCAGGGCGGTGAAATCGGTGTACTGGAAAAACGACGCACTGATCGAATACACGATCGGGAATACGATAAGAAGGGAAAGAAGGGTTGAAAGGGTTGCACGAAGGGTCTTCACCGGTAGTAGATTCTCCTTCGTTCCAAATGGAGCAGGATGAGAAGAGCGGCGAACGTAAGAAGGAAGACCACGATGGCGATCGCCGATCCCAAGGCATAGTTTCCGCTCTTGAACCCTTCCAAGTACATCTGATAGACCAGCGTCTGGGTGGAGCGGAACGGCCCGCCTTCGGTGAGAATAAGCACCGGGGCGCTGATGAGCATCGCGTTCTTGATGTTCGTCACGACGATGAAGATCAAGGTTGGCGCGATGAGCGGCAATTCCAGATGACGAAAGATCTGAAATCCGTTTGCCCCGTTGATCAGGGCTACCTCTTTCAAGTCATTGGGAACGTTTCGCAGCGCAGCACTGAAGAGCAGAAAGTCAAAACCGATATCAAGAAAGACACCGGCGATCACCAGGAGAGCCATCGCCGCATTGGGATCGTTGAACCATTGAATGTTGACACCGATGAGGCGGTTGATGATCCCGATCGTCGGATTGAACATCATCTTCAGGATCATCAGCATGCTGCTCATTCCGACCGCCATCGGCAGAAAAAAGAAGATCTGGTTGAGATTTGCCAGCCACCCTTTCCGGTTGGAAAGGACTGCCGCCAAAAGGGTGATGATGATGTTTGTCGGGACGAAGAAGAGGGTGAACCGAAGTGTGTTTGAAAGGCTGGCATGGAACGAGGGGTTTCCAAAGAGCCGTCGATAGTTGGCGAGGCCAACGAACCCAAGTCGTTTACCACCGAGTGAAACGGCGTGAACACTGTTAAGGAAGGTGAGAATAAAGGGAACATAGCTAAAGAGCACCGCCAGCAAAAGTGCGGGAAAGATCATGATATATGGCTTGCATGTTATCGATTCTTTAGATCTCATTCGCATCATCCCAATCGATACTAGCCCCTTTGACGATGATTGAACAACCCAAAACAATGGGCAAAAAGAGAAATTTAGGTAATATATGTGACCTTTTTGAGAGTAACGTCACCTTTGGGGATAAAAGAGGCGCCTCTTATCAAAGAAGCGCCCCGACATCACTCGACATAGAAGAGTTTTTTTGGTTGGATGAAGGATCGTTTTTTTGCAATCAGAAGGTAGGCGACAAACGACCCGAAGAGGTACACCCCGGCGATGAGAATCGTGAGATAGAAGAAGACGGGGTTGTTCTTCGTGACGGCAAACGCCGGAAAATTGATCGTCAAAATGAAGGGAATGGCAAGGATAAAGACGATTCCCACCGAGTAGAGATAATCGGTAGCCACCGGAGTCTCGAACTCCTGGTCTACCACTCGAAGGAGCGCCAACCCGGTAGGAAGGGTTCCCGTCGCGGTACCGTACAGCAGGAGCATTCGGAGAAACTGATGATCGTCATAGAGGCGGGAGGTGTACCAGGGAAGAATGAATGCCGTGATGATGATTCCCGTTATCGAGAGCGCAACGATCGGAACCCAGTAGCCCTTTACCGCGACAAGGCTGATCGCTCCCAGGCTTGCGGCAACGGTCAGGTCCACGGAGAGACCGTTGATTCGGTTGCACGTCGCATTATCGATTGTCGTTTCGATCCCCACCAGTTTCATGAACATCTTCACTGCGAGAGCGCAGAAGGCGGAGAAGATGAAGTTGATCCCCCAAAGGGAATCGGCAAGCTCGGTTCCCATCGGGCCGATAAGACCTAAAAGAAAGGAAAGACCGGTCAGAAAGCCCCAGCTGATCAGGTAGGTGAGCATGACGATCGCGATATGGTAGGTAAAAGAATCGAGGGATTCACCATCGGTGGAAAGGTATGCTCCAATCGGTCGTTCACTCTCCAGCCTACTGAAAAATCCGGTGCGGACACTCTTGTTGTCGATCCGCTTCGCATCGGCTTTGGAGATCCAGCCGCGCCTGATCCCCTGGTTGATGAGAACCACTCCGCCGAATGATCCGACGAGAAAGCCGATTGCAGCCATCGTCAGCCCAACCGATGAAGCGCCTTTGAAACCCATCGGCTCCCACCCCATTCCGATTGAATACGCCTGACCGGGTCCGAGCTCGAAGCCCAGGGGCAGGGTATAGCCGATCGCCGGGAACAGGTTCTTATCATAGACGGCAATCAACAAGGCGGTAACCACCAAGCCGAAGAACGCCTGAAGACCGTACTGAGCCATGACAGCCGTCACGTTTGCGGCCAAGGTCCGCCGGGCTTGGTCCTTTACCTTTGCAGTGGGGGTCACACGAAGAAGCATGGCAATGAAGGAGATATTGAGCAGATGGTAGACCATGTCCCCAAGGAAGTCGCTTCTCAAGCCCAGCTTGGGCGCTCCAAAGTTGTAGAATATCAGGAGCATCATCCCGGCGAGAATCGGAGAGGGAATGAGATAACGTTGAAAGAAACGGACCCGTGCTCGAATAAGGGCTGAAAGTAAAAGAGCGAATGAAATGATTCCAACATGGAAGAAAAAATTCCAGTTCATTGTGTAGCCTCCGTTGATGCGTAAGATTGGAAGCGTTCTACATACTTGAGGACCGAAAGATGTTTTGCGATCCGGACTCGGTATAAGAACCCGTTACAGTAAAACTCGAGGGTATTCTTTGCATTGATGATCATTGATGTGACGTGGTCGAAATCAAAGCGATAGGTTTGAGTTGCAGTCGTGAGGGTCATGTTGTCTTCTTCAAGACGGAGGGAGAAAGTGGTCGTGATCGTTTTAAGATGTGTTTCGTTCCCGGTTTGAAAAAGGACTCCCTGATCTTCAGGAAATGATGGATGATGGGTAATCAGGTAAGAACGCTGCCATTCACGCCAGGCGGCGATATCTTCGAAGAATGGTTTGCCCCCTGCGTTGTTCTCCAGCCGTTCATGCTCGTTGAGTGTATAGGAGAGGTTACATGCGGTACAGGCGATCGTTCGTCCTTTGCTGGTGATCGTCGAGCCATTGGCGCATGAAGGGCAGAGATACAGGGCTTTTTCGACTCCTTCAGCGGAGCGTTTGCCGATGAATCGAGCCTTTACCCGACGTTGCCATCTTCGGTAGGAAAAGCCCAGCTCGCTCTTCAGGTGTTCATACAGTTGATTGACGCTCATCGCCTGGGCTTTTTCGACCGTAAGCAGACTCTTGAAGGCAAGAACCACATTCCCTTTTCTTCGGTGATCGGTCCACCGCGGTTTGATCGCATAGAGACCTTCAAAGTTGAGAATGACCACCGGAACTTTGAAGAACTTGATCAGCTTCGCCAATGACGAGTCAAAGCTCATCGGCTCGCCATCCCACGTTCGGGTACCTTCCGGAAAGATTCCCACCACGTCACCTTTTTTAAAGGCGGCGGTGATTTGGCGCATCATGTGCATATCGCTCCGCCCCTGTTGCTTGCTGATCGCTCCGACCAGATGATGGAGAAGCATTCGAAGAAAGGGGAGTTTAAAGAGGTACGCTCCGGCCACCCAGCGGATATGCACCGGGCTCAATGCGGATATGAAGAATGGATCAAGGGTATGGGTGTGGTTGCACAATACCAAGAAAGGACCGTCTATCGTTGTCATCTTTTCAAGGCCATGACCGGTGATACGATTGCGGTGGAGGACCCAGCGACCCCACGTAGGAGCAGCGAGTCGGACGAAAATCGGCCGTTTTGACAGTTCTCCCATGAGTGTATGGTTACATGAAAGTGGTTGTTTTGTCTATCTGGTTTCCCTTAGAAGAGATTGTTCCGGGGTGCTCCAAACACCATGAATCGTTCAACATCGATACAAAACACTATCCCGATGCCGGGTTTTGAGAGAATAGGAAGGTTATTGATTGCTTCCAGAATTCTTCCGGTTTGGTCCGATCCGCTAAGAATAAGGAGCATGTCCTTCTCGGGAACAAGGGGATAACCGAAGAATTTAACGTCTTCCTCTTTGGCTGTTCCCCGCGCCGGGACGATCGTTCCCCCCGTTGCGCCAACGCTTCGAGCAGCTTCCATAACTTCTTCAGCCATGCCTTGATTCACGATGACTGTGATGAGGGTATGTGGGGTATGTTGCATCGAATGCCTCCTGGGCGCCTAACAGCGCGATACCATAGTATTACGTAAAATCGGATCAATGGAAAGGGGGGGGAACCGATTGAATCAGAGGAGAATCCGATCCTTGTTCGTAAGGCTGATGATTGACTGGGCATACTCCGTCGGGCTTTTGCCTTCAATCTTTGAGAATTGTCGGCTGAAGTGATGGATCGAACTGAAGCCGAGTTTGTAGGCGATTGAGGTCATATTGCCTTTGCCCTCACGGATGTATTGCTTCGCTTTCGCTATTTTCAGACGGGCATACCATTGCATGACGCTGCTGCCGGTCTCATGTTTAAAGATCTGTTGGGCGAGGGATTTGCTCATCGAGCAATGGTTGCACAAATCGTCCAAAGTGATATTGTCGCCGAGGTGCTTCTCCAGAAACGCATTGGCCACCTCAAAGCGAATCCTTCGATCCTGTGCCTGAGTGGTTCCCAACAGCGTCTCTTCCCGGCCTCCTTGAAGGATGAGCTCGATCAGGAACGCCTCAAAGTAGTTCTTGATCAGCTGTTCACTGCCGAACGGCTTTGGTTCGCGCCTCAGAAGCTTGGTGAAAAAGGGGTCGCCAAGGTCGTTGCTGTAGCTCTTCTTCGCTTCCAGGATGATCGCACTCATTAAGCTCTTGGTTCGTTGAGTGATCCGGAGAACCCGGTTCTCAAAAAACTTCATCGCTTCACTTTCGGAGACGAAGGAGACCACCACCAAAGCGGGAGAGATGATTCCGTCACACTCGACGGTGTGAAACTCGTTTGGTTTATGAAAAATAATCTGCCCTTGGCGAAGGAGGTGGCGATCCTCATCCGTCCCCACGAAGACTACCCCCTTGTCAACGTAGAGCAGCTCCCAAAAATCATGCTTTTCGCCCTCGAATACGAACTTGTGGGGGTATTCGAAATAGTGGAATGTCACGAAGCGGCTTACCTCAATGTCAATCTTCATCTCGATTGGTGTGAAGCCATTAATCTTTGGTTCCATACCACGAGTATATATCTTCCTGTAGGCGTAGTAAATCCTCTTGTCATAGGGGCTTGCATGGGTTTGAGGAGTAATTTTGATAGATTTGGAGGGTGTGGCATATCAGATACACATTGTGTTTTTTCAGATAAATCATCTTCCGGGAAGCGAGTATACTTGTAGGTGGTGGGCTGCCACCGCAAGGTTTTTAATTCAAAAGGAGTGTGTCATGAAACAAAAAGTGTTTGTCATTCTGTTTGTCGCATTACTCTTGGTCTCTCCGCTATTTGCCGGTGGGGGAGCGGAGGCAAAAAGCGACAAGAAGACTGTAACGTACTGGTCGATGTGGAACGAAGCCGAGCCTCAAGGCTTAGTGATAGCCGAAGCGGCCGCTGCGTTTGAGAAAGAGAAGGGAATCAAGATCGATGTCGTGTTCAACGGTCGTGAGATTCGAAAAACTCTGCAACCCGCCCTCGATGCCGGTGAGACGATCGACATCTTCGATGAGGATATCTCGCGGGTGAACTCCACATGGGGGAAATACCTGCTTCCCTTGGAAGAGTACGTTTCCAAGAGCTATCCCACCACCGGGGGTGTGGCGTACAAGGATGCGGTTGCGACCGCGCTGCTGGATCTTGCCCGGGCCGAAGGCGGCGGAACGTTGAAGTGCGCCCCCTATCAGCCGTTCGCATTTGTAGTCATGTACAACAAGGATCTCTTCGCGAAGGCGGGCATCACCGCCCCTCCCAAGACTTGGGCGGAATTTGAGGATGTGTGTGCGAAGCTGGTCAAAGCCGGAATCACCCCGATCACCGTTGACGATGCATACATGGCTGCGTTCTTCGGATACAACCTTACAAGGATGATCGGATACGAGAAAACCTTGGCGATGGCGGACAATAATGACTTCAAAGATCCCGCTGTCCGCGAGTTTGGACAGATCTGGAGCGACTTCGCCAAAAAGGGCTATATCAGTCGCCAAGCCGCCTCCAACATCTATCCCGCCGGGCAGATTGAAGAGATCGCCGCCGGAAAGGTCGCAATGTACCTCAACGGCACCTGGCTGCCGAACGAAATCAAGGGTAACGCCCCGAATTTGAACTGGGGAGCATTCGCGTATCCTGCGATCAAGCCCACCGGTGTCGGAACGGAAGCGAACAACTACGGTGCTCAGTGCTTTGCCATCAACGTAAACTCAAAAGTAGCCGACGAGGCGTTTGATTTCATCGTCTACATGACCACCGGCAAATGGGACGCGAAGCTTGCCGAGGAGAGTCTCGGAGTTCCGATGGGCAAGGACAGCGCTTGGCCGAAGCAGACCGCCGAGGCCAAGACGGTCATCGATAACACTACGAAATGGATGACGTGGGCGGCCGGAATGGAGAATCTGGCGGATGTCAACGCAAAGATTAAAGAAAACTTTGCAAAGCTGATCTTGGGCCAGCTTGATGCCGAAGGTTTCTACCAGGCGATGAATCGCTGATGCATCTGACGGTTGCTCCTCACACGAGGGGCAACCGATGTACTTTGGGTTACTGATATGAAACGAAATCGAACGATGATCATCACATTTCTCGCCCCGGCAGTGCTTTGCTACCTTTTGGTCTTTCTATACCCTTCGGTGCGAACTACGATCATGAGCTTCTTCAAGGTCGAGTCGGTTTCCGATCCGATCTCCTCATGGCGTTTCAATGGACTGGGAAACTATCGCACCCTCTTTGCGACGGCCATTTTCAAGCAGGCGATGCGTAACATCATGAACATCTGGCTGGTCGGCGGACTTGGAGTGATGGCTGTTGCTCTCTTTTTTGCGGTTTCCCTGACCAATGGAATGCGTTTTGTCCGCTTTTTCAGAAGCGTCATCTATCTTCCAAACGTCGTTTCCGCAATCGCAATGGGAACGATGTGGATCAACTATGTCTATAATTCCTCCTATGGATTGCTCCATAACATTTTTGCGAAACTCGGATTCACGGCTTTGAGCGAGACGCTTTGGACCGGACCGGGCAACCTGTTCTGGTCGATGTTGGTCGCCTATTCCTTCGGAATGGTCGGCTACCATATGCTGATCTTCATGGCGAGCATTGAGCAGATTCCCCGTGATTACATCGAAGCGGCGTTCATCGAGGGAGCGAACGTCTTTCAGCGCTTCTTTAAAATCACCCTTCCGTTTCTCAGGGGATGTTTCCGGACGAACATCGTCATGTGGACGGTGTTCACCGTTGGCTTCTTCGTATGGGGGCAGCTTTTCAGTCCCGTGAACCTCTCCAACGCGACCGTCGCTCCGATGAACTACATGTATGAGATCGTCTTCGGATCCTCCGCATCCACCACCACGGTTCGCGACAGCGGTGCGGGGGCGGGCATCGGGGTGATCATGATGGTTATCGTCATCATAGCGTTCATGCTTACCAACCTCATCGTGCGCAACGATGATGTCGAATTGTAGGAGGTCGATATGGCTCGTAAATCCGTTACGTTTGAAATGCGCAACCAAAAACGCTTGATTCCCTCCTATATCGTGATTGTAACCTGGGTGGTCTTCACCTTTGTCTTGATCGGATGGGTGATATTCGCCTCCCTTTCAACCAGCCAGGAGATCTTCAGCGACCATATGTTCCGCTTTGAAAGTGGCTTCCACTTTGAAAACTATGCTCGAGCGTGGCGGACGCAAAAAGTTTCCGTCTACTTTATGAACTCGGTTCTGTATACCGTAATCAGCTGCACGGCGATCATCTTGATTGCTGCCCCTGCCGCATACGTGCTCAGCCGGTTCCGCTTCAAGGGAAACCTTCTGATTCAAAACATGATCGCCAGTGCATTGGGGATTCCCGCGATCATGATCGTCATGCCGCTGTTCGGATTGGTCAGCCGGCTGCGCCTCACCAACAACCGCTGGCTACTGATCTTCCTCTATGTCTCGATGAATGTCCCCTTTGCAACGTTCTTTCTGCTCTCGTTCTTCAAGAATCTTTCTTCCACCTATGAGGAGGCCGCGGCGATCGACGGATGTTCGCCGACGGGGACGTTCTGGCGGATCATGCTACCGCTTGTGCAGCCGGGAATCATCACGGTCACGGTGTTCAACTTCATCACGATCTGGAATGAATATTTCATGTCGATGATCTTTGCGAACAAGACCACGGTTCGTCCGGTATCGGTCGGATTGTTCAACATGATCCAAGCGATGCGCTACACGGGCGATTGGGGAGGGATGTTTGCCTCCGTCGTCATCGTCTTTGCTCCGACATTTATCTTGTATATATTCCTCTCAGAGCGGATTATCCAAGGAGTCACCGCCGGAGCCATCAAAGGCTAGTTTTACACCCAAGGATTATGTATGCACCAAAGCCACTCCGACCTTGCCGACATCATCGCCCGCTTTCACATTGAAGGGCGGTTGGTCGCTCTGAAGCAAACCAATGAGGGCCATATCAACGATACGTTCTTTTCGACCTTCGATGAGCAGGGAACGGTTCGACGGTATACCCATCAGCGCATCAACCACTTTGTCTTCAAGAACCCTCCGCAGGTGATGGAGAACATCCACCTTGTCACCTCCCATATTCAGGCAAAGCTTGCACAAACGTACGACGATTACTCCAAGCGGTGTCTGGTCATCGTTCCAACGAAGGATGAAGGGCTTTTTCATCGCGATGAAGCGGGCAACTTCTGGCGAACCTATCGCTACATCGACGGGGTGAAGACCATCCCTCGGGTCGAAAATGTCAATCAAGCGTATTTATTGGGGAAGGCGGTTGGGACGTTCCAGACCCAGCTGGCAGATTTTGACGGCTCGCGCCTTCATCAGACGATCGCCGATTTCCATGATATGCGAGTCCGTTATGACCAGCTCAAGGAAGCTCTCACCCTTGATCGATTCAATCGGGCAAAAGACGTCCGCCCTGAGCTGGAGTACCTTGATCAAAACCGGAAGCGGGGGTATGTGCTCATCGACGGCTTCAAGAGCGGTCAACTGCCGGTTCGGGTGACCCATAATGACACGAAGATCTCCAACGTCCTGTTCAGCGAAGACGGGTTGGAGGCACTCTGCATCATCGATCTTGACACCGTGATGCCGGGAACGATCCTGTTTGACAGCGGAGACATGATCCGCACCGCGACTACGACCGCCGTGGAAGATGAAAAAGATGTAAGCCTCGTCCACTGCAACAAAGCGTTCCATGACGCGCTCTTGGAAGGATATTTCTCGTACGCAGGGTTTCTCACCCATGAAGAGCGGGAGTTGGTAGTGGAATCGGGGAGAAACATCACGCAGATTATGGCGGTTCGCTTCCTGACGGATTATCTTGGCGGGGATGCCTACTATCACACCGAGTATGAAGAGCACAATCTCATCCGTGCCCGAAACCAGATCGCCTTGATGCGCGACATGGATCGATTGTTCGGATAGGGGGTGAACAATGACCACGATACGGAAAACGGTCTACCGGGCCCAAGCCGCGCTTGCTGCCGGAAGCAGTCCCTTGCCTTCGTTTCGCGATCCTGATCACGATCTTCCCGTCCGGCTGAAAGAGGATGTTCCAAAACGATACCGGAGATACCTCGGTCTTGATTGCGGAAGGCGGGCGCTTCCCTATCGGATGCAGGATCGCTATGACCGCAACCGGACCGCCACCGATATTCCGGCGATCGTGCTGGAGAATGAGTTTTTGGCGGTAACGTTCCTGCCTTCGCTCGGGGGCAGGCTGATCAGTCTGTTCAACAAGGCTGAGAAACGGGAACTCTTGTATGCAAATAAAAACTTTCAGGTCGGAAATCTTGCGATTCTCGATGCATGGTTCGCCGGCGGGATCGAATGGAACATCGGCCAGTACGGACACGCCTTTTCAACGAATCTGCCGGTGCATGCAAGTGTGCAAAAGGATGAGGAAGGACGGCAGTTCCTTCGCCTCTACTCCTTTGAACGGGCAAAAGAACTGTACTTTCATCTCGATTTCCACCTGAGAGGGGATCTGCTCTGCGTCCATACCGCCGTTCATAATCTCAAGGAGACCGATGCCTCGCTCTATGCGTGGGTCAACATCGCGGTGGAGACCGATGAGTACCTGAGAGTTCTGGCATCGAATCCGAAAGCGATCTACCTCGATTCCTATGTCCCCAACGATGAGCGGCTTTTCGGCATCATGGAGATGCCGACGATGCCGATCTATCAGGGGATCGATGTTTCCTATCCCAATCGCTTCATTGCTTCCAACGAGTACTTCTTCACCTGCGAAGATGATGAACTGCCTTGGGAGTGTGCTCTCGGAAAAGACGGGCAAGGATTGTTTGAAGCTTCCACCCATCCTCTTTCCTATCGGAAGATGTTCTGTTGGGGAACCCACAGCGGGGGGAAACGATGGCAGCGCTACCTCTCTCCGGACAGCACCATCGACTATGTCGAGATTCAAAGCGGGGTCGCCCCCACGCAGCTCCACGGTGAAATCCTCCCCGCCCGAAGTAGTGTTTCATGGACACAGGCGTTCGGGCTGCTGAAGGTCGATCCGGGCAAAGCTCATGAACTCGATTATGAAGTAGCTCGAAGGAGCGTGGAAGAGGCGGTGACTCGTCGGATCAATCTGGCCTCACTCAAGGAGATCGACCGTGAAGTGACTCGATCCGCTTCAATTCGCCCGGGCTCCATTCTGCATCGGGGAGAGGGGTGGGGGTATCTGGAAACGCGCTTCCAAACAGAAGAACTTCCGCCGGCGTTCCGCTTTGAAGCGGCGGATGTGGGAGCCGAGGAACGCCTCTACCTCGAGTTTCTCGAAAGCGGCCTGCTACCGTCCCTCGGCGGATCTTCCACATTCGTGCCACCGGTCTCGCATCGCTGGAAGAAACGCTTTGAAGAGGCTCTCTCCAAAGAGATGAGCGATGCCGGGCGGGCGAGCCTCCTGCACGTTCTGGGAATCATCTACCTTGAGGAGGAACAGGTCTCTCTGGCCGAGACGATGTTCCTTCAATCATTGGATCTGCATCCCTCGGCGTATACCGCACGAAACCTCGGACAGCTTGAACTCCGCCGTTCTGAACTGCCAGAGGCTCTTGTCTGGTATGAGAAATCCACGATGCTTCCCGGATTCGAAGAGGATTGGGCGATCGCTTCAGAGTATCTTTCACTGCTTCTGACGACCGAAGCGTTCGAAACCGTCAGGGTAGTCTTCGATTCGATCCCGCCCCGCTGGCTGGAAGAAAGCGAAGCGCTCCGACTTGCCCGGGCCCGTCTTGCGGTGTGGGAAGGCAATCCGGAGCTGATCCAATCTCTGGTGTTTGACCGAACCCTCGCCCATATCCGGGAGGGGGAGACCCCCTTGGCCGAACTGTGGAACGAGATGTGCGTTCTGCGGTATTGCAAGAAGCATGGAATTGAAGAGATCACGGATGATGAGCGAAAGAAAGTGCTTGCCCGCAATCCGATTCCACCCGAGTACGACTTCGAGATGAAACTGGAATGATCAAGCATCACATTCACATACGGTCATGTAGTGAGCGCAAGGCCTTTCTGGGGCTAAATGAGAAATTGCCCTTCGATAAGACCATGAATCAGCTGCCGGTTCTCATTGAGTACAAGATTATGGTCGACTTTGACGAATGACAAAATATGTTCAGATCCTCGCTCAAGAAGCTTTTCCAATGTCATCACGGTGTAATATCCCTGAAGAGTAGGGCTTTGATCGATTACTGCAGATAATTCCCCGCTTTTAAGATGTGAGCTTGCAGTGCTGTCCAAGTCATGCAGGATTGTGATGATATTGGATTTTGGTATTTCTTTTAATGCTCTGAGGAATTCCGTATTAAAAGCGGGAATCAGATAGATTGCTGATACCTTCTGGTGATATCGTTGGATTATTTCATGGATTTGTGTAAATGTTTCGGTGTCTTGTTGGAGAGAATCAAAAAACTCTACGTGTACTGAAATGTTACTATGTTTTGTTGTGACGAGCTCCATGAACCCCTCTAGTCGTAGCTTGTTGATGTCAGGGGCTCGTGAACTTTGAAGTTTTGATTCTGTTGCTTGGAGAACTAATACCTCTTTGTTTGGAGAAAGCTGGAGAGTAACCGCAATGAAGTTTGCGGCTAAACGGCCACCATCACGATAATCGGACCCAACATAGCAAAGACGATTGTTTGTCGGAGAATCGACATTGAAGAATATATAAGGAATTTGGGCTTCAGTAATGAGAGCGATGATTCTGTCCATATCATACATGCGTTGATTTACCAGCCCGATAGCATCGACACCCTGCTTCAGTTCTTGCTTGATGAGGGCAAGATACGCTTCCGTATCCAATTCAGGAACCTGATGATATCGTACCGTATAGTCAAACGGTTTAATCTGTGTTGCTGCAATCTGAACACCTTTGTTTATTTCTTCCCAGAAATAGGTTGGCAGGGTAGAGGAGAAGATGGCTATATGTCGTTTTTTGTTGCGTACCAGTACCTGACTGGCCCGATGCGGCTCATATCCCATCTCTTCTGCATAGTCGAGGATTTTTTTTCTAAGATGGTCGGAGACGTAAACATTCGAGTTGTTTAACACCCTACTCACCGTCATATAGGAAACTCCGAGATGTTTAGCTATTTCTTTTTGCGTAATACCCATATTACCTTAATCTCGCATAAAAATTATTTAATTGACAGCAGAATATTTGTATGTTATACGTATAACATACCACATATTTGTGGTAATAGCACCAAAAAAGGAGTGGAATATGAAAAAAGTTCTCATTTTCTCACTGGTTGTCTTTTTAGCGATGACAACCATGTTTGCCGGAGGACAAGCCGACAAAAAGGAAAAGGCAACAACTCTTGATGTGCTCTTCTATAGTCCCGAGCTAGCTGAGCAATACAATGACATGGTTGCTGCCTATAAAGCGGAGACTGGGGTTACCCTTGATATCACCGTCTTACAAACAGACTACCGATCCGTTCTTACAAGTAGACTCAATTCCGGAGATGTTCCCGATATCTTCATGAGCAGTGCATACGCAGACAACTCTACCTACAAAGATTATGTGTATGACCTGACGAATGAGGATTTTATTTCATTGATCGAACCCGGTACGCTTGCAGGTGTCACTTTGGATGGAAAAGTTCTGGGATATCCCTTCTTAGTTCAATCCCATTCGTTCATCTATAACAAGAAGGTGTTTAGGGACAATGGGATCACAGATTTACCGCGAACATTTGCAGAGTACGAAGCCGTTTCCAAAAAACTTGAGGCTAACGGAGTCCAGCCGTTTGCTACGGGATTCCATGAGTTTTGGGTTCTTCCCCAAACCGCATGGCAAGCAATTGCCGATGTGCCTGTATCAAAATACGGTGGATATGAACAATTTGTGGCGATGCTTAATAGTGGTCAGCTGAAGTTCAAAGATATTCCTGAAATGTCTCGGATTTTTGACTTGTTAGATCTGATCAAGCGATACGGTGGAAACAAGCCTAGTGAATCAGATTTCAATGATCAGACCGCTGGCTTGGCTACCGGCCGAGTGGCAATGATTCACCAAGGAAACTGGGCGGAAGATACGATTCGGGGGATTAACCCTTCGGTGGAGATCGGCTTCCTTGTTGGTCCTACCGGAAACAATGCAACGACGGCGGGAGTCATGTTTGATTCGAACCAGACAATTAGAATTGCCAAAGACTCAAAGAACCTTCAGGCAGCCCTCGATTGGCTCCGATGGCTCACGACCAGCGAATATGGAAAGGCTTGGATACCTTCTAAAGTAAAGCAGCTTTCTCCAATCATCGGTGCTGCAGCACCCGATTCCATGGTCGCAGAAGAGACTACCAAACTCATGGCGGCCGGGGCTCCGGGATATCCTTGGTTCTATCAGATGTTCCCAACCGGAACCGAGCAAGAACTGGGTGCAATCCTTCAGGGTTATTGTGCGGGCTTAACGGATCGAGCTCAAACTCTTGATGCCCTAGATTCCGCCTATGCTAAAATTGCGGGAGCAATGTAATCGTTTTGATGAATGTGGCCCGGGCTAAGGCCCGGCCACATGATAGGAATGTACAATGACTCAGCTACAGCGTAAAACATTCAATAGAACGTTGGTGTTTCTATTGTTTACGGCACCTGCGTTTCTAATGGTGCTCATCTCTGTCGAAATTCCCTTTCTCATGAGTGTTTTTTCTTCATTTACGAAATGGAATGGTTTAGATAAAGCTCAAACATTTATTGGATTTCAAAATTATCATGAACTCTTCACCGATGACCCTAAGATGTGGGGTGCCTTCGGATTTACTCTAAAGCTTACACTCGGAAGCGTTGTCCTTGTTAACATATTGGCTTTATTGCTTGCAGTGATTCTTGACAGTGATGTCAAGGGGAAAAATGCCCTCAGGGCTGCTTTTTATGTACCGAATATTATCAGTTTGATCATAATCGGATATATCTGGCGTTTTATTTTTTCTGCCGGGTTCAACTCATTATATGAAAAAACCGGGTTAGAGATTTTTATGCTTAGCTGGTTGGGAGACGTGAAAGTAGTCTATTTTAGTGTATTAATGGTATCAATCTGGCATTCGCTGGGTTTTTATCTGGTAATCTACATTGCCGGTTTGCAAACCGTACCCCATGAATTAATAGAGGCGGCGATGATTGACGGAGCGAATAAAACAAAACGATTTTTTAACGTAACGCTTCCGTTGATTGTTCCCTCCATAACAGTAAGTGTATTTCATTCGCTGTCAAATGGATTGAAGTCATTTGATATCATTTTCAGCCTTACAAACGGTGGCCCCGGTAATGTAACGACAACGATTGCCCTCGATATTTATCGAACTGCGTTCGTGATCAATAGATTCGGATATGGTACTGCGAAATCAGTTGTCCTGTTTCTCATGATTCTTGTTCTCTCCATCTTCCAAGTCCAGATATTCAAGCAAAGGGAGGTAGAGGTATGAAGGAACGCTTCATTCTCCCTTATGTATGGACAATCGTGTTAACGCTGATTGCCACAGTGTATCTCTATCCGCTCTTCCTTGTCTTGATAAACTCATTCAAGACATTTCAAGAGATAACGAGTAATGTCATTGCGTTGCCAACCTCGTTGGAATGGCATAACTTTGCAAACACTTTTAAAGTTATGAATTACCCTCGATACTTTTTAAATACCCTTGCCGCCACATCGATCGGCGTTTTAGGGGTTGTTTCGATCAGTTCAATGGCGGGTTATAAATTATCTCGAACCAATTCTCGAATAAGCTTTATTATGTTTATGGTTCTCATTGCTCCAATGATGATTCCATTCCATTCATTCATGATCTCTTTAGTGAAAGTCGCTAAAGAGTTAAAACTCATCGGATCTCCTGCAGGACTTGGAGTACTGTATTGGGGGCTTGGCGCTTCTTTGGCACTCTTCATGTATCATGGTGCTGTGAAATCCGTTCCACGCGAGCTTGATGATTGCGCTTCAATTGACGGCGCTTCACCATTGAGAACCTTTTTTCAAATCATTTTTCCATTGCTCCAACCGGTAACAGTGTCGGTAATTGTCATCAATACGATGTGGATGTGGAATGATTTCCTGTTGCCACTATTGGTACTCAGTGGTTCGAAGAAATCATTGACGTTGCAGTTGGCTGCATATAATTTCTTTGGTCTTTATAAAATTGATTGGAACTATGCGATGGCCGGAGTACTTCTTACAATTTTGCCGGCTATCATTTTCTACTTGAGTTTACAGCGCTACATCATTAAAGGAATGGTGGCTGGCGCAGTCAAATCATAATATTTTCTTTTGGGAGTAATACGATGAAGTTTAGAGATGGATATTGGCATATAAAGAATAATACACAATATATGAACCGAGTTGATATCGTCGATATGCAGCAAGATGAAGGGAAACTGACGATTTTTTCAGCGGTTAAGAAAATGCTTCATCGCGGGTCAACGTTGAATACTCCGTTGCTTACGACAGAAATCACCTCACCAATGCCTGATGTACTTCATGTCAAATCCTACCATTTTAAAGGATTTTTGAATAAAGGACCTTTCTTTGATGTGGTTAAAGACGTTCCTTCTCACTTGATCATTCAAAAAAATGACACCAAGGCGGTTGCAACAAGCGGATCTTTATCAATCATGATCAATGCCGAAAAGAACTGTGATTATACATTCAGGTACAAAGAGAAGGAGCTTACTCGTTCACTCGGTCATCTGAGTGGTCATGCAGTTGTGGATCATAACAACCCATTCCAGGTTGAATACTTGAGTCTCGGTGTAGGCGAATCACTCTATGGTTTAGGGGAACGCTTTACTCCGTTTGTAAAGAATGGGCAAGTCGTGGATATCTGGAATGAGGATGGGGGGACGAGTAGCGAACAGGCATATAAAAACATTCCCTTCTATCTGTCTTCAAAGGGATATGGGGTGTTGGTCGCTGATGCTGGCAGAGTATCATTTGAACTGGCCAGTGAAGTCGTAACCGCTGCCCAATTCTCTGTTTCCGGACAATGCCTGGAATACTATGTCATCGGTGGAAAAAGCCTTAAACAGGTTCTTTCCAACTACACCAAGCTTACGGGAACACCGGCATTGGTACCTCCTTGGTCTTTTGGACTCTGGCTTTCAACCTCGTTTGTCACCAATTACAACGAAGAAACGGTTCACTCCTTTATTGATGGGATGGAGCAGCGAAAAATACCTTTGCATGTATTTCATTTTGATTGCTTTTGGATGAAGGAGTTCCAATGGGTCGATCTGCTTTGGAATCCGGTAACCTTTCCCAATCCGAAAGCTCTTATAGCTGGTTTACATGACCGTGGACTCAAGGTTTGTGTTTGGATAAATCCCTATATAGCCCAAAAGTCATCGCTTTTTGATGAGGGGATGGAAAAGGGCTATCTGGTGAAAAATCCCGATGGAAGCGTCTGGCAATGGGATCGATGGCAAGCTGGAATGGGGTTGGTGGATTTTACCAATCCGCAAGCGGTCACATGGTATCAAAGCAAGCTGAAAGCTTTACTTGATATAGGGGTCGATTCCTTTAAAACGGATTTTGGAGAACGGATTCCCACCAATGTTGTGTACCATGATGAAAGCGATCCTCATTTGATGCACAACTATTATACCTACCTGTACAATGAAGCGGTATTCTCTCTTCTTGAACATGAGCGTGGGGTTGGCGAGGCTATTGTTTTTGCTCGATCCGCTACAGTCGGCGGTCAGAAGTTTCCCGTTCACTGGGGTGGAGATTGTTCAGCAACGTATGAATCCATGGCGGAAAGCTTACGTGGCGGCCTTTCGCTCTCATTATGTGGTTTTGGCTACTGGAGCCATGACATCGGTGGATTTGAACAGACTGCGACCCCTGATCTCTTCAAGCGATGGATAAGTTTTGGATTGCTCTCAACTCACAGCAGACTGCACGGGAACGAATCCTATCGGGTTCCTTGGAACTTTGATGAAGAGGCCAGTGAAGTGTTGGGGTTCTTCACGAGGTTGAAGTGCACCCTGATGCCATATCTCTTCAGTCAAGCTGTTGTTGCCCACCAAGAGGGTATTCCCATGATGAGAGCGATGGTTCTTGAATTCTCCGAGGAGCCCGCAACATTGTATCTGGATCGGCAGTATATGCTTGGAGAATCTCTTCTTGTGGCTCCGGTATTTTCAGCGGATGGGAAAGTAGAGTTCTACCTTCCGAAGGGGCGTTGGACTCACTTGCTCAGTAATGAGGAGATCGAAGGTGGTAGGTATATATCTCAAACATACGACTATTTTAGCCTGCCGCTTTTTGTCCGACCAAACACGGTGCTTGCCATTGGAGCAAATGAAACCGAGGTGGCATACTCATACAATACGGATACTACGTTTCATGTATTTTCCCTTAATGAGAATACACCGACCGGTGCAAAGGTGTTTGCACACGATGGATCACTCCTCGCTTCCTGCACGGTGACTCGATGCCGATCCACCCTTGAAGTTACAGCCGAAGGATCCCTTAGGAAATGGGCTGTTTGCTTAAGAAATATTTACAAGATCCGGTCTCACTCTGCTGGAGAGGTAACGCAAACACCTTCAGGCAGCGTTATTACATTCGGTTCGCATGAGAAGACGTGTCTAATCGAACTCATGGAAGGGACGTAAAAACAAACGATCAGCTAACATTTTTAATGTGATGTATAAGCACCACAGACCACCTGAAGGTGGCCTGTGATGAATTCGGATGCGCTGAAGGTTATTTCTTCTTCAGGTACTTCACGCTGTCCAGTGCGACGGCGGTGATGATGATGAACCCCTTGAAGACAAACTGCAGGTTGGTGTCGATGCCCAGGAAGGTCAGACAGTAGGTGAGGCCGGTGAAGATGATGACACCGACGACTGCTCCGCTGATCTTTCCGATTCCTCCATTGAAGGAGATTCCTCCAACGACACACGCGGCGATCGCGTCAAGCTCATAGCCCTGACCGGTTCCCGCCGAGGCGTTCGCCCGGAAAGCTTCAAGGAATGCCCCCGAGCCGTAGAAGATTCCCGCCATGATGAAGACGCCCATCGTGACCTTGAAAACGGAGATTCCACTGACACTTGCGGCTTCGGCGTTTCCGCCGACGGCGTACATGTTCTTGCCAAAGATTGTTTTATTCCAGATGAACCATGCGATGAAGATCGCGAAGAGGGCGGGTATGATGAGTTTTGGGAACGTCACATACTGACTGCCGATCTGACCCAGAATCCACCGGCCTCCGATCGCATCCTTGATGTTGCGGTCGATCGATCCGACGGGAGTCCCGCTGGTTCCGAAGAAGAGAAGCCCGTAGATGATTAACTGGGTGGCAAGGGTGGAGATAAAGGGGTGAATCTTCAGCCGGGCGGTGAATACACCGGCAAAGGAACTGAATGCGACACAGAGAAGAATCGAAAGACCGAGAGCCATAAGCACTCGGTTGCTCATCGCCATCGGGGTGAAGTCCCATGTCGGATAGCGGAAGACGGAAACGATATTTTTGCCGGGGTGAAGGATGAGACCGGTGGTTACCGCTCCAAGGGCGACCATTCGACCGACACTGAGGTCGGTTCCCGCCAAGAGGATCAAACCCGCTACACCGAGGGCAAAGAACATTCTTGTTGAAGCCTGTTCGAGAATCGTCAGAATATTGGGCAGTGTGAGAAGGTTGCCGGCACCGGAGAGGGGAGCGAGAATGATGACGACGATGAAGAAGATCCCGATTGCTATATAGAGGCCGTTGGCAAGAAGGAACTGTGAGAGCTTGAAGTTGTAGCGATATTCGCGGCGTTTGAGCTGACGGTCTTCGCTGAACTTCGTTTTTCCGTTTCTAAGGTTCCGGTTTGTTTGAACATGGTCGACAAACGCTTGGTTTTTTGCCGCCAGCGCCTGATCAATCGCCTGCTGGCGATGACTCCTCGCATCGAAGAGGGCGGTTTTCGTCTTATACCGGTGCGCTTCAAGTTCCGCTTTGAGCTCTTTTCGACTGCGGCCTTTGTATTCCGACCGGATTGCGGTCTCTGAGCGTTTGGCCTCCTCTTTGATTGTCCGGACCTCTTCCAGATACGCCTGTTTCGCTTTTGCGATCGCCTCGTCTTCACGGATCGTTACCTGTTCAATAAAGGTCTTGGCCGCCTTGTTGGCATACGCGACACTTTCCTTCACCAGCTCATCAATCGCAGCTTTGTTCTGTGCAGCGTCCTTCTTGGCAAGATGAATTTCCTCTTTCCACGCTTTGATCTGTTTTCGTTTCTCCTGAGGATGAACCATCTTGCTCTTGCGCAGGGCGACGATATCCTGGCGCAGCTTCTTGATTTTGTTCACTCCGTTTTCACGAAGTTTGTTCAATGTTTGGGAGTATTCAATAATCTTTGGATCTTCGGTCAATTCCATGATTTCTTGATAGTCGGCATTCATTCAGCACACCTCATTACAAGTATTTAGCGGAGAGCCTGATGAGCTCTTCCTGGTTCGTTTCATTCGTATTCACGATTCCCGCCAGCCGGCGGTTGGACATCACCGCGATCCGGTTGGTGATTCCCAGAATCTCCGGCATTTCGCTGGAAACGACAATGATCGTCTTTCCTTCTTTGGCCATTCGGATAATGAGTTGATAGATCTCATATTTTGCTCCGACATCGATACCGCGGGTCGGCTCATCCATCAAAAAGATTTCCGGTTGACGTTCAAGCCATTTGCCGATAATCACTTTTTGCTGGTTCCCTCCACTGAGTGAGGAGATGAGCTCTTCGGCAGAGACGCACTTTGTTCTCATTTGAACAATCTGACGGTTGGCGGCATCCAACATTTTCCGATTGGAAAGGACGTTCATTGTCTTATAGCTTTCCAGGTTGGTGATGACCGTGTTGAACTTGATCGTATCCTTGCCGAACATCCCGTTGAGCTTTCGTTCTTCGGTAATCAGGGCAAAGTCATACGCCATCGCCTCTTTTGCATTTTTAAAACGGAGCTTTTTATTGCCCAACACGATTTCACCGCTGGCGATCGTCCTGATTCCGAAGAGCGCTTCGAGCAGTTCGCTTCTTCCTGCTCCGACCAGCCCGTAGAGGCCGAAAATCTCGCCTTTTCGAACGGAGAAGGAGATGTCCTGCAAAACGGGGTCAAACTTCGTAGTCAGATTGCGGATATGGAAGTACTCTTCCCCGGGGTTGTTGTCGACATCGGGGTAGCGCTTGTCAAGGGAGCGGCCGACAAGGGCGGAGACGATCTCATCCATGGTGGTTTCAGCAACGGGCTTGGAAAGAACCATCTTTCCGTCCCGGAGCACTTCAACATCGTCACAGATCTCGAAGACCTCATCCATCTTGTGCGATATGTAAATAAAGGAGACTCCTTTTTTGCGCAAATCATCGATGATCGAGAAGAGCTTCTTCACTTCACGCTCGGTGAGCGAAGAGGTCGGCTCGTCAAGGACGATGATCTTCGCATCATAGGAGACCGCTTTGGCGATTTCGACCATCTGGCGGTGTGAAACGCTCATTGTCCTCATGATGGTTCGGGGGTTGATGTTCATGTTCAGGGATGCGAACAGCTGGTTTGCTTCCATCAGCATCCGGGCTTCGTCGATCACGCCGAAGCGCAAGGGGTATCGGCCAAGGAAAAGGTTGTCGGTTATCGAGCGGTCCAGGCACTGATTCAGTTCCTGGTGCACCATTGCGACCCCGTTTTCGAGTGCTTCCTTGGGGTTCTTGAAGTCGATTGGCTTGCCGTTTAAAAACATCTGTCCTTCATCTTTGGCGTAGATGCCGAAAAGGCATTTGACCAATGTCGATTTGCCCGCCCCGTTTTCCCCCATGAGGCCGAGGACTCGACCTTTGTGGACGGTGACCGCGACGTTGTCGAGGACTTTGTTTTTGGCGAAGGATTTTGAGAGGTAGTTGATCTCTAATACTGGTTCTTGCATGGCATTCTCAGGTAGATTTGGAAAAGCATGCGGGAACGTCCCGCCCCGCATGCTTCCTGTTCAAAATTGGTGCTTTTAGTACCGGAGCTTATCCAAATAGTCGGGACCGGAGTTGGTCTTGACCATGTTGATGGCATAGCCGTCAAAGCTACCAAGGTTGGTGAACTTATCCAAGGTTGAGGATTCGTTCTGTCCGTCGCCCTGGACGATCGTGAGATCGATTCCGATCAGCGGTGCATAGTACTGGAGCGCAGGCACATAGGAGGAGGAAAGGAAGTTGTCACTGGCGTTGTAGATCGTCAGGAGAACCCGCTTCTTCGGGGCTGCACTCTGCTTGATGCCGGCGTCTCGGCTTCCTTCGGTATACTGTTTCCAGTTGGTGGAATCAACACCGGAGTTGGCGGCCATGACCGCTTTGACATCCGCCCAATAGTCGAGCGGAGCGGTAATCTTGTTGCCCCACTGGTCGGCTTCGGTGATGCCTTTCTTGTAGACATCGGCTCCGGTAAGGCCGTCGAGGAGGTTGCGGAGAACCTGAAGGGTTCCGGCTGCCTGAGCGTCGACGTTCTGAGAAACGGTTCCGGTGAGGCGGCCTGCTCCGATCGCCTCGATCGCGTCGGCGTTCGCGTCATAGCCGAAAATCGGCACTCCGGCGGGGTAGTTGGAAGCCTGAAGGCTGCCCATCGCCATACCGTCGTTATTGGAGACGACCATGTCGATCTGGTTGCCGAACTTCGTCGCCCATCCGCCCATCGCCTCGGTCGCTGCGTTGGCGTTCCAGGTCGAACCGTCGGTGCCGGTCATCGCTTTGCCTTCCAGCTCGACGACTCTCATCGTCTTGCCGCCGACAACAACCGATCCGACTTTTGCAGCACCGGGGTCAGTCGATCCGTTCCAGGTGCCCAATGCTTTTCGAATACCCTCGGTGCGGGCTTTGGAGTCGTTATGGCCGACGTCACCGATGCAGAGAACGTACCCGATTGTACCGTCGCCATTGCGGTCCAGCTTGGCGGGATTGGCGGCGGCAAGATAATCGGTAATCAATTTACCTTGCACTGCACCACCGCCTGCGGCATCGAATCCGACATAATAGGTCTTGCTGTTCCAGTTCATCGAGTCCATGTCGATTTTGCCGGTCACGGGGTCTGAAGGTTGTCGGTTGAACCATACAAGGGGTTTATCCTTGTTGGCGACTGCACCTTCGTCTTTTGCTCCCTGAGCGAACAGTCCGCCCATGACGAGAGCCACGATCAGCACCATGCCGATCACTTTTAAGTTTGAACGCATACTTTTCTCCTTTTGAAAGTGTTGCCTATGATGGATGGGGGATCGTTGCCCCCACTGCATCCAAAAACGGTCGATGTGCTACGAATCGGGTAGCACCTTCTTCTTGTGTCGATCATCGACACGCCGCCTCCTTGGTGCACAAACAATCAAAAAGAACTGACAGGAGCGTATACCCCATTAAACCACCAACTTGAAGTCAAAGCAAGTCCAATTCAGAGACCAGGCGGTGCCTCTTTCCCAAAACCGTATAATAACAATGACACCGCCAAGGGCGAAATGTTGGGAATTGGATCTACTGAACAATTTGAAGGTACTCATCGGTAATTGAATTAAAAAAATCAGTCCCATAAAGATCGAGCGATGAGGAGTCCTTGATAAAAGGAAGGATATCTTGTGTAACGAGATGGTAATCCGTTCGCAGAAAACGGTCATGGAGAAGGTGCATAAGGTCTGCTTTTGTGAGCTTGTCATTGTTCATCCAATCACCGGATTGTCTCATCCGTTCTTCGAGGTGGGGAAGATTCACGGGTATCTTGTGTTGGAGGTACCAGACATAATCATAAAAGTCCCTTCCTTTTTCTCTGGTCGCCCATTTCCTGCACAGAAGCGCATGCAATTTTCCTGCAAACAGCGAAGGAGCATCATACAGCAGGGCGGAATAGGGGGATGGCAGCAGGCGAAATCGTCGCTCAAATGTTGCTCCGTCCGGAGGAGCTACGTCAACTTCCAGTTTGATCGTGATGATCGAATTTCGGGCAACACCGCTGATTGGTCGTTGAAGTTCCAGAAACTTGATGAGATGGTATTCAGTATTTCCCTTGAGAAATGCGGATTGTATCGGAGAGACGGTTCGTTTTTCTTTTGATATGAATTTCAGTTCAAAGCCATAGGAGCCCAGCTCTTCTTCAATCGATCTGAAATAGGCCGACAATCGGAATGTCGGATCCGGCTTGACGAGCGAGAAATCCATGTCTTCAGAGAATCTGGGAAGACCATGAAAAATTCTCAATGCTGTTCCTCCGTAAAAAGCGGCGCGGTTGAAAAAATCCGTTTTTGAAAGGGCTTTAAGAACCAATTCCTGGATTGCTTCTTTTAACGCGTTGACTGCTTCAATAGGCGAGTTGGAACGCTGAAGATTAACCATTGCCGTTACTTCGTTTCTCATATGTTTCTCCCGTGCCGGATCAAGGTGTTGATCGTTGTGCTCCGGTAGTATGGAGCCAATGCGGATAGCAGCTCCCAGTCCAGTTCCTCAAATACGAGTTCATTGATTCGAAGATCTTCAAAGAGGAGGTCTGAAATCCCCTTTTTTGTCGTGATTCCCCGAATTTTGTAAAGCGTATCCAACAAGGCTTTTTCCTTTTGGGCAAGCCTGAAGCCATGCCCTTGTTCTTCAGCGGGTGTGAGCGCCAGGGGGAACACGTTCCGAGGGATGTAATGAAATGTGTACAGGCCGAAAGGAGTGTCAAAACGCTTCTCTTTGTTCAGGTTGAATCCCGCGCTTTTGATCGCATGCACCCGCTCGGGAATACATCCATAATACCCCAGAGCCGTTTCAAAAGAGACATAACTGGGGCTCACGAGCATGCCGGCGACGGGCAGGCGTGGATCATCGAAGGAGTCCGCATACACTCCGCGCGCAATCCGGATGATCTCTCCTTTCCGTATCATCTGAGTAAGCTTCGCCTTTGGAGAGGCGTAGGATCTCAGGTCATACATCACCAAATCATAGGGTTTGAGCATATTATCTCCTATAAGTATGATAATATCGTACTTTTTGGAGATAGTAAAGACTCAATACTCTTATATTCCGTTCAATAGTCTTTGATTTTACACATGCCAACGATACACTCTCGATGGAGGGGCGATATGAAGGTAGCGTTGATCACCGGTGGCAGCAAAGGCATCGGACGGGAAGCGGCTCGACTTTGTCTCAAAGAAGGGATGATCGTCTACATCCTCGGCCGCGATGTTGAAGCGCTGGAGGAAACGGCCAATCTCCTTGATCCCGAGCAAAAGGTTCTTTTCTCCATTCAGGCGGACGTCACCGACCACCTTGCGTGCAAACGAGCGATCGATGAGGTGATCACTCGTCACGGAAGGCTGGATCTTCTGATCAACAACGCCGGAATGTCGATGCGGGGAAGGGTCAATGAAACCACTCCTGAGGTGCTGGAGGCGATGGTGCACATCAACTTTCTGGGCAGCGCCTATATGACCTATTACGCTCTCCCACATATAACGGGACAGAAGGGAAGCATCATCTTCACCTCCAGTCTGGTCGCTCTCCACGGTGTCCCCAAGGTCGCAGGCTATGCGGCGGGCAAGGGTGCGCTTACCGCCTATACGGAGAGCCTGCGGGCAGAAGTGAGCTCCAAGGGAGTCCACATCGGCATCATCTACGTCGGCTTCACCGAAAACGATCCGAAGAAGGTGATCTACAGTGCGGATGGATCGCTGATGCCTCTTTCCAAGCGCAAAAACGCCCACACGCAACAGGATGTAGCCAGATATATGCTCAAGATGATCAAAAGGAGAAAGAAACGGATGGTTCTCACCCCCTTGGGGCATTTCTCCTCATTCCTCTATCGCTTCTTTCCCAATCTGAGCGATTGGATCATCGCCCGCTTCAATCCCACCAATGCTCAGTATTCGGAGGCAAACTAGTCGAGGGAGCTTTTTCCAAACGTGATCGATACGTCTTGCCTCGACTATTCTCTTCGATACGAGGAATTGATCGATGGCAAGCACATCGATTTCCGGGATCGAAAACCGGCAAACCATGATCCGCTGACGATGTCTTGCTATCTGTACGGTAGAGGAGTATATATAGGTTGTTTATATCCTAGAAAAGTATTATTCTTATGAAAGAGGTGTCATGATGATTATCAATACAAAACAGATTGTCTCGATGACGGAGGCTAATCAGAATTTTTCTAAAGTCGCACGGCTTGCAGATGCGCAAGGTAACGCCGTCATCTTCAAAAACAATCGTCCCAAGTATCTGGTCATCGACCTTGCACAGGAGACGTTTTTGAATCTGACTGACGCTGAAAAGATTGAGATCGTCGCAAGACGTATTCTGGAAAAACATCGTAAAGCGTTTGAAGCGCTGGCAAAATGATTGATCCAGAGTTCCTTGTGTTCGCTCTGCTCCATCATCAATGCCGATCATCGGACAATGAGCCTTGGCGCCAATCCCGTTTTCACGGTTCAGCAACGTCGGGACATGTCCATATGCGGCACCGGAGTCATACCTGTTTCAACACGATGTATGTTCCGGATCTCGGAGATCCTTCGCGAACTATATATCGGGCATCACGCAACTCCGTCAGTGCCCGTTGGACGGTTCTCATCGACATATCTATGGATTCAGACAGTTGCCGTTGGCTGAGAGATCCGTCAGTTTGCAAAGCTCTGAGAACGGTCAATGCATTTTCTGAAAGCCCGTCATCCTCGGCTGGGAGCATAGTGATTGTATTACCGCCATTATTACCGCCATCACCGCCACTATTACCGCCAGATGGTTTACATGGATCCTCTTCACGATATATTGAAAGGGCTTCTTCGTTATAGGGGAAGCGGACAGAGATGAAATGGTCGGAAATGGAGAATATATCTCTTGGATACGCTCTCAAGATTTTTTGCATGCCTGAACCAAGTTGCTCACAAAGATCCATATCAGAAAAAATCCTCATGAGCTCTCTGTTTCTTGGATGGGAGAGGCCTTTGAAAAATTCTTCTTGTGAGAGACCTATCGGCAGCCCCCCGGAGGAAACGATTTCAATACGATCATCATAGATTTCGAAGACTGGAAATGATCCTAAAATATAGTCATTGTGGATGATGGCATTAAGTACCGCTTCACGAAGAGCATCTCTATCAACGAGGCGTATCTCTTTTCTTGCTGCCTTTCCGCCAACTCGTACAACTGTGGCATTGGCGACCTCAAGTTTATCGAGAACCTGATATGCGGATCTGATGAGACACGTTCTGCCGAATTCATTTCGCTCAATGATATCGAGCTTATTCATTCCTCTGAACCGAGCGACTTTTATTGAGACCCCATTATCATCAGACATGAGGTAGGCCGTATAATTGAAACGTCCATCGTCGGTGTAGAGTCCAAGATTTCTCAGGAAGAATTCCCCACTCACATCGAACCCGCGAATACCGTAATACATTTTGAGCTGGTCGAACGTGAGGTGTTGGTTCGGTGAAAGCACATTGCTCAATGTTTGAATGGCACGCCGAGAATATAGGTCGGTAATCATCGATTGGTTCATAGGTGAGGATTGTGAACCAATTCGAATGAAACAACCTTTGGAACTCATACCATGCTTTTTTATATAGTATGGTTTTTCCAGTCCTTGAGCGACAATTACTCTAATGTACGATTTGCTTTCAGCTTGCTTCACCTCAACATTGAAAAGTCCCAGCGTTGCAGGTTGGATATTATTTTTGATTCGGTCAATGACTATCAGTGATAAAGATTTTGCATCATCCAACCCGAGGATGGTGCCATCATCAGCCCCGATCAAGATATTTCCGCCTTGGGTATTTAAGAATGCTACGACCTCTTTCTCCAGTCCTTCGGCGAGCTCTTTTTTGAACTCCAGCGTCAAACCTTCTTCCATCAGATTACCTCTTGCCATACTATACCACGAGACGGCTGAAATGGGAAAAGAGCGATCATTCGACAATACTAAAAGGCAGACCCGATGATGAGGTCTGCCTTCCATGCCCAGAACAAGATTCGAACTTGCACAGTATTGCTACCGCTAGGACCTGAACCTAGTGCGTCTACCAATTCCGCCATCTGGGCGCAGGCCACACTATAAGTTTTTTACCCCTTGATTGTCAACAGAACCGTTGCATGCGCTTCGATCGCATCGCCGGTTCCGAGTTCACCGAGCAGGCCTTCGGCGGTCTTCGCCTTCACCGACACATGATCGATCGGGACTTCGAGGATATCCGCCAGGCTGTAGCGGATCGAATCGATATGGGGACGGAGCTTCGGTTCCTTGAGAATGATCGTGGTGTCGATGTTGCCGATCGAGTAGGGGGGAAGGAGCTTTGTTATCACATGATCCAGCAGATCGACCGAGGACGCTCCCTCAAAGCGGGGGTCGGTATCGGGAAAGTGGGTTCCGATGTCGCCTTCCGCCAGCGCTCCGAGAATCGCATCGATGATCGCATGGATCAGCACATCCCCGTCGCTGTGGGCGACGAGGCCCTTGGCCGAAGGGATGATTACTCCACCGAGGACGAGCGTCGCTCCCTCTTCAAGACGATGAATATCCCAGCCGCTTCCGATTCTCATCTCATCCTCCTCGGCTTCGCCTGCGAAAGGGCGCAACCAAACGCTTCGTTTATTCTTGCCTGCTTTTTGCCCGCCTCCAAGTCGGCAAGGTATCGCTTGATCTGTTCCTCGGCATCGGGAATATCGGTGAGGTAGGTGATCTTGATGTTCGTCCGTTCTCCTTCACAGATGCCGACCCATTGGTTGTAATCGGTAAAGATCTCCGTGTCGTCGATATATGCATTGGTAGTCCCGGCTGCCCGGCGATGGGCTTCGAGGATCTCCGGATAACGGAAGATTTGAGGAGTTTGTACTCCAACCGTTTGTTGACGGTTGCTGTGACCGATGATCTGTCCATGCTCATCGATCGTCTTGATCGCATCGGTTGTCGAGAGAGCGGGAACAGCTCCACCGAAGATCGTGGCGGTTGCCAGCGTCGTGATAATCAGTTCTTCGCTCACATACGGGCGGGCACCGTCATGGATCGCGACGTACTCGATTGGCAGCGAGAGGGCGGTCAGCAGTTCAAGTCCATTAAGAACCGATTCTTGGCGGTTCTTGCCGCCTTTGACCAGAATGATCGGCACGAGGTTCTGCTCCAGCAGGTCCTCAAGGGCCACCGCACACTGGTCTTCCATCCCCTCAGGGTGGGTAACAACGATCGCCCGGCAGTTTGGAATGCCCAGAAACGGGCGGACACTCTGATAGAGGACCGTATGCCCGCCAAGATTGAGATATTCCTTCTTTACTCCGATCTCTTTGCTTTCATTAAATCGGTCACTGCTACCGGCAGCGGTAACGATGACCGCGTGGGATGGAAATGCCATATATCATGATTCCAAACGACTGAATACGACCATCTCGATCTCCTTCTCATCCTTTTCAAGGGAGATCGAACATTCATCGATCAACAGCCGCAGCGCGGTGTCGTAGAGCTTGCGTTCCTGAACCGGAAGCTCCTTGATCTTGGAGCGATGGTAGAGCGCTTGGACGACCTTGGCGATCGAAGCGATCGAACCTTCTTTCAACAAATCGACGTTCATCTGATAGCGCGCCTTCCAATCGACCGGCATCGGCTCATACTTGCTGGAGATGGAATCGATCGCCGCTTGCGATTCTTCTTTCCCCACGATCGGCCTGATTCCCATATCCTGGTATTTATCCACCGGGATTCTGACGGTCATATCGGAGATATCAAGGTAGATGACGAAGTAGAGCGTATCGACGCCTCGGAAATCGATCTCCTCAATCTTCGTAATCACACCCACACCTTGAAGGGGATATACGACATGCTCCCCGACTGAGAAAGGCAACGTTTTTTCTGATAAACTCATGGCATTAGTATACCGTAAATTTCGACTTCCAACAAGGCGACAAAAGAGAGATAGCCAACGGCAAAGCCAATAGTGTATAGTACTTTCATGAGTACAACATTACGAAAGACCGGGGTGCTTCTTCACCCGACAAGCCTTCCTTCCAGATATGGAATCGGATCACTTGGAAAGGAAGCCCTTCAGTGCATCGATCTGCTTGACAAGACCGGTATACGACTATGGCAGATTCTTCCGCTCGGCCCGACGGGATACGGCGATTCACCCTATGCCGCCCGCTCCTCCTTTGCCGGAAACGAGCTGCTTATCGACCTTGAAGAGTTGATGGTGGATGGGTATCTGGAGTATGAGGACATCTACACCGTTCCCGTTTTTGACAAAGATCGGATCGATTATCAAGCCGTTCGGGCATACAAAGAACCATTGCTTGCCCAAGCCGCCGGATCGTTCCTGAAACACGCCAACAAGTCCGAACGTTCGGAGTACAAGCGTTTTTGCAAGGATCATGCATCATGGCTGGAAGACTATGCCCTGCACAACGTATTGTGCGCAGTGTACAACGATTCCCGATGGTTTGAAGTCTGGCCGAAGGAGCTCGGCCTGCGCGAACCTGAAGCTCTTGCCGCGGCTCGGAAACAGTATTCCGCCGAAATCGAAGAGGTGAAAGTCCTTCAATTCTTTTTCTACCGACAGTGGCTGAAGGTCCGCTCCTATGCAAACGAGCGGGATATAGAAATCATCGGGGATATCCCGATCTTCGTCGCCCCCGACAGCGCCGATGCATGGGCGAACCGCCATCTCTTCAAGTTTGACGAGGATGGCAAGCAACTCGCATCCAGTGGTGTCCCGCCGGATTTTTTCAGCGAAACCGGACAAATGTGGGGCAATCCGGTGTATGATTGGCCGGTCCACGTAAAAGAGGAGTTCGCCTGGTGGACAGAGCGGTTCCGGCACACGTTCCTGCAGTGTGACATCATTCGGGTGGACCACTTCCGCGGTTTTGCCGCATATTGGGAGATTCCGTATGGGAATCCGACCGCCGAAATCGGTTCGTGGGAGCCGTCGCCGGGAGTTGAACTCTTTAAAACGTTAAAGAAAAACCTTGGAGACGACCTGAAAATCATCGCCGAGGATCTGGGTGTCATCACCCCGGATGTGGAAGAGCTCCGTGATTCCAACGGTTTCCCGGGGATGAAGATCTTCCAATTCGCTTTTACGGTCGAAAAGGGTGTTTTCGATCCGACGAATGAATTCCTTCCCTACAACTGCAGCGAAAACTCCGTCATCTATACCGGTACCCATGATAACAACACCACGTTGGGGTGGTTCAGAGCCCTCACCGGGGAAGAGCAGGATGTCGTGAGGCGGTATTTTGAAGCGCCGGATGCCCAGATCGTGTGGCAGATGATTCGGCAAATGCTCCACAGCGTGTGCCGCTGGGCGATCCTGCCGATGCAGGATTGGCTGGAACTGGACGCAAGCGGACGGATGAACACCCCGGCGACCGTCGGCAGCGCCAACTGGTCGTGGAGGCTCTCCTCCTTGAAGCTCGAGCCTTGGCGGATCGAGCGCCTCGCCTCCCTGATCCGGCTTACCGGGCGTTAAAGCCGGGCAAGCAGATAGGCGATCAATTCATTCAGAGCGGGTTCGCCGGCGTTCAAGCCGGCGATCTCTGCCGCTTCATACCGGACGCCGACGAGAAGCGCTTCGACCCGCTCTCTCAGCGTGGTGTCGAGGGAATCGGTGAAGAGGGTGACCATCTTTATCGTATCCTCGATGACGTGGAGGTTCAGCGTCACCTCGCCCCATGCGAAGCGGTGGGTGAAGGAGTGGGTGAAGGGTGGCGTCCGCTTGAGGATGAGATCAAGATCCCCGAAGAGCCGGTAGTTAGCGCTTGCCGGCTCGAACTCGGAAAAGTCGATGTGAACCACTTCGCTTTCTCCATAGCGTTCTTTGAATGTGTGCTCCAAAGCTGACTCAACCTCTTTCACGGTGATATCATCCTTTGCTTCTTTGAGGTTCCCTACCCGGGAGGCGACGGACTTCACCGCCTTGGAAGCGAGCTTGGTGTCACTTGGGGTGAGGTAGTTCGCCATCACCGAGAGATCGCTCTTCACGAGCAGCGTCCCGTGGTGGACGAACTTCGTCTTCGTCGTCTGGAACGCGTTGCCGCTGATCTTTCTGCCATCAAAAAGGATATCGTTTCGTCCGCTTTGTTCGGCGGTGATCCCCAGCTCGGCGAGGGCGTCGATGACGAGGACGAAGTTCTCCTCCTTCGTGGCGGTCTCCTTATCACCGATCAGGGTGAAGCAGAGGTTCCCCCGGTCGTGGTAGACCGCCCCTCCGCCGCTTTGACGGCGAACCAGTTGGACTCCGTCTTTCTTCATCGCTTCGAGGTTGCACTCGCTGTGGGGGTTCTGAAAGCGTCCGATGACGACACAAGGGTCGTTTACCCACAAATACAGAATACGGCTATAGGGCAAATCCATCAAATATGCTTCGCCGGCCAGATTCGCCGCGCAGTCGTGACTCGTTGAATAATAAATTGCCAGGTTCATGTTCAAGAGTGTACCGGGACCGTGCTCGTCATGCTATACTCTGCGCATGAATATCGTGCTCTTTGAGGCGTTGGAACCCAGAAACACCCTTGACCTGAATGATTACCGCGCCAAACACATCAAAAAGATCCTGAAGCTGAAGGAAGGCGACTCCTTCAAAGCCGGGGTGATCAATACCTCCACCGGCGTTTCCACGATCACGAGTGTGGGGGAGAAGAGCATCGAGTTCACCTATACCGAGGAAAAACCGGCTGAGCCGCTGTACCCGCTCACCCTGCTGGTCGGGATGGTCAGGCCGATCAGCATGCGGAGAATCCTGCGCGAAGCGGTCTCGTTGGGGGTCAAGCGGCTGATTCTCGTCCCGACGGACACCGGGGAGAAGTCCTACGTCCAAGCGGGGCTGTACACGAGCGGCGAGTACCGCTCGATTCTCCTTGACGGGGCGATGCAGAGCGGTCATTGTCAGCTCCCCGAAGTCGTCTTTACCGCTTCTCTGGATGAGGAATATCCGTATGAGGGAGTCAAGATCGCCTTGGACAACGTCGAAGGTTCGATAAGCCTTGATCGCGTTGAAATGAATCCGGAGCAAGGAGCCACCCTTGCGGTGGGGCCGGAACGGGGGTTCAGCGACCGCGAGCGGATTCTTCTCGGGGAGCGGGGGTTCATCCTCGCTTCGTTCGGAACGCGGATTCTTCGGACCGAGACGATCTGCAGCGCCGCCGTCGGGGTCTTGCTAAGTCGTTTGGGTTTCCTTTAGATTGGAAACGGAGGAGATAAGCTATGGCACATAACGTGGTTGAAGCGGCGGAAGCGATCCTGGACAAGGAGTTCAAGGTTCTCGATCATGGGTTCATCCGCCTGGTCGACTATCTTGGAAGCGATGAACGGATTGTTCAAAGCGCCCGGGTCTCCTACGGAGACGGAACGAAAACGTATCGCCAGGACAAGGGATTGATCAACTACCTTTTGCGCAACGATCATACCTCCCCCTTTGAACAGGTGAACTTCACCTTCCACATCAAGATGCCGATCTTTGTCGCCCGGCAGTGGATCCGGCACCGAACCGCCCGGGTCAACGAGATCAGCGGCCGGTATTCAGTGATGAAGGATGAGTTCTACGTTCCGGACAGCCGGCACATCAATCTCCAGAGCGAGGATAACAAGCAAGGCCGGATGGATGAAGCGGTCGATCCCGCCTTGGCCAAGAAGGTCCAGGAGATCCTTGCCGCCGACCAGAAGCGAAGCTATGAGACCTACCGGCAGCTTCTGGAGATGGGCTTGGCCCGGGAGCTCGCCCGGATCAACCTTCCGCTCTCGATGTACACCGAATGGTACTGGCAGATGGATCTGCACAACCTCTTCCACTTCCTCAAACTTCGGCTCGATCCGCACGCCCAATGGGAGATCCGCGTCTACGCCGAACAGATATTGAAGATCATCCGCTTGGTATGTCCGATCGCCGTCGAAGCGTTCGAGCAGCACAAGGTCGGGAGCGTAACGTTCAGCGCAAGCGAGCTTGAAGCCCTCAAAGACGTGCTTGATGGAAAAGAAAACCCCCTGACCGGCCGGGCTCTTCAGCTCTTTGAGGAAAAACTGAAGTAGCGAAGGATGTCAGCTTTTACTTCTCCTCGATCCGACGACCCTGCAATTGTCAAAGAGCGGGGGAGTGGGTACAGTTAATCCATGGCAAAGAAGGAAACACGGTACACCGTAGGTTCGGAGATAGAGACCTTCAACACGGTTGTCAGCGAACCGATCGCTCCGAGCCTTCAGGCTCGGGAGCTGCCCGGCCAGAGCGGCGTGTATCTGATGAAGGACAAGGATGATCGGATCATCTACGTGGGCAAAGCGAAGGATTTGCGCAAGCGGGTGACCAGCTACTTTCTGGCCAACCGGAGCGCCAAGACCGCCGCCTTGGTCCGCAAAATCGTCACTATCGAATACATCATCACGGGAAACGAGTATGAGGCGCTCGTCCTGGAGAACAACCTCATCAAAAAATACGCTCCCCACTACAACATCTCCCTGAAAGACGGAAAATCCTATCCGGTGATTCGAATCACCAATGAACCGTTTCCCAAAGTCCTTAAAACCCGCCAGATTATCAACGACGGGTCAACCTACTACGGCCCCTACCCGGGTGCGCGGATGTTGGAACAATACCTCGATCTGATCTACAAGCTCTTTCCGCTCCGCTACTGTTCGACTCCCTTGCGGAAACGGGAGAAACCCTGTCTGTACTACCACATCGGGCTCTGCAGCGGTCCATGCGCCGGCTTGATCGGCGCGGAGGAGTATGGCAGATACATCACCGAGGTTCGGAACCTTCTGGAGGGAAAGGTCGACGGGTTGCTCACTCAGCTTCATGAGGAGATGACCAAAGCCAGCAGGGAGCTGCGCTTTGAAGAAGCGGCGACGAAGCGCGATCAGGCGGAAACGGTGAAGATGATTTCAACGGATCAGCAAGTCCAGGAGTTCAGCGAAGAAAACCGCGACTACGCCGCGATCGAGATGCGCGGTCCGCTCTGCACGATCAGCCTGATGCAGATGCGGGAGGGGCAGGTGATCGGACGGGCGCTCTATCGGGCGGAGACGTTCGGGGACGAGACGGAGACGCTTCTGGCGTTTCTCATCCAGTATTACGCCGACGGCATGAAGCTTCCCCAATACCTCTACGTCTCGCATGAGATCGAGGTCGATCTGATTCGGCGCTACTTCCTTGAGCACTTCGGGGGCATCTTGGAGGTGAGCCTTCCCATCGAGGGAAAACACTATCGTATCCTGCGGATGGCCCGAGAGAACGCGACGCGGGATGTCGAAAAACGACTGAGGAACAAGGACAACACCGAAGCGCTCCATCTGTTGAAAGAGCTCCTCGGTCTGGAGAGCGAACCCGTTTTGATCGAAGGCTTCGATGTTTCCCACCTTCAGGGCAAATACACCGTCGCATCGCTCATCTCGTTTCGAAACGGAAACCCCGATAAACCGAACTATCGACGCTACAACATTAAAAGCGTCGAAGGACGGATCGACGATTATGATTCTATCCGCGAGGCGGTCGCCCGCAGGTATCAGAAGGTTCTCAACGAAAATCTGGAACGGCCGGGTCTGCTGCTCATTGACGGAGGACATGGGCAAGTCAATGCGGCCCGGGAAGTCCTTGACGATCTGGGGATTTTCGATATTCCCGTCATCGGGCTGATCGAAGGGTCGGAGACGATCGTCTTCGGGGACGGGAAAGAGGATCTTCGCCTCGATCACGGCAATGAAGCGCTGAGGCTCCTCATCGCCGTTCGGGATGAGTGCCATCGCTTCGCCCACGCCTCCAACCAGGCCGCCCGCTCCCGCACCGCTTCCTTCCAATTGCTTCAGTCCGTCGATGGAATCGGAAAAAAACGAAGTGAGGCGTTGATGGCTCAATACGGAAGCCTTGAGGCTGTGCTGAAAAAAGATCCGGAGGATCTGGCCAAAGAGGCGAAGCTGCCGCTTGCCGTCGCTCAACGGCTGATTAAACAGCTCTCCCTATAGCAGTGTCGCGAAGGATGCCGTAGTGAGCTCTTTTCCCTTCTTGTTGATGATCCGGTAGATCAGCCGCTCGAGGATGAGGGGTATCTCTTCGCTTCGGCTTTGTTTCACCTCGATATCGGCTTGGGCGAGGGCGATGATGATCGAACGGATATCCTTCGAGGAGTAGCGCTTCGCTCCTTCCCGATAGGTGGTTTTATCCTTCGGACGCCGGATTGCGCTGTTTTTCAGAAGGACATGGGCGTTTGAAAACACCTCGGGTTCATCCTTGCCCTCTTCAAAGCCTTCGGCGACCGAAAGCAAACGTCTAAATTGCCACAACAAGCCGCTGACGAGCAGAATGGGAGTCTGGTAATCACCGCTGCCCAACAGGGCGTGAAGACCGGCGAGGGCTTTTTTGAGATCGCCGGCGGCAAGGTGGGGGAAGAGGGTGAACGCATCTTCGACCCGGCTGTGGTGAAGGTACGTTTGAACCGCCTCCTCGTCGATCGGTTTCGTCGGCGAATCGTGCTGCCAGAAGAGGGCGAGCTGGTTGCACACCGTCCTGAGCTCCTGGGTGTTGTCCTCCGTCATGGCGATCAGGAGCTCCACGGCTTCGGACGTGATCGTAAGGCCGAGCCTGCGGAAGTGGGTTCTGATCCACGCGGATTTCTCACCTTCCAGGAGATCATAGAAGATTCGGGTTCGTTCCTTGGGGATCGCATCCATGATCTTCTTCGTGATCGAGGTTTCGCTCGACGCAAGAACGACCGTAGCGCTCGGGCTTGGATTGGCCAAGTATCCGGCCAGCTCATTGAGGAATGCAGCGCCGGCGCTTTCCAGTTGGCTGATGAGAATCAGGCGATGGTCGCTGAAGAGCGAGTCGTTGGCAAGTGAAGCGAACAGCTCTCCCTGTTCCCCGTCGAACGGATAGAAGCGCTCGAACTCCAAGCCGTCGCCGTACTTCGCCGCCAGCTCGCTTCGAATTCGTTTCACCTCGTCCGCCTTCGCCCCGGCTTCGGGGCCGAGAAGGAGATAGCTGCTCATGAAAAGTCCCTGATGAGAAGTTGGAGAATCCCGTGGACCCGGCATGAGCGGGTGAAGATCGGGCCCATCGCGGAGTTGGCCGGCCTGAGTTCAATCATGTCTTCACCGGGGTAATAGCCTTTCAGCGTGATTCCTTCCTCGCCATCCTCCACCGTCGCCGCCACGATCGCACCGCTGTTGGCGCTTTGCGTTTTCCTGATGATCGCGAGATCTCCGTCGAAGATTCCCTCTTCGATCATCGATTCGCCCCGAACCTTCAGGGCGAAGTAGGTGGCTCGGGCTCCTTTGAGCATGCTTACGGGAACCTTCAGCATATAATCGGTGTTCTCTTCGCTTAACAGGGGTTTTCCTGCTGCGATCGTTCCGATGACCGGAATCTCGATCACTTCTTCCGTTTCCAGGAACTCTTCGTCGATGATTTCGATCGATCGGCTGGAGCCGGGGGTCGTGCGAATCACTTTCTTTGCTTCCAAGGCTTTGAGGTGGTCATGGGCGGCTTTCACCGAAAACTGAAAATACTCGGCGACCTCCCTTACCGAAGGCGGGTAGCTGTTTTGTTTAATGAAATCGGTGATGAACGTCGCTACATCCCGTTGGCGATTGGTCAATGGTCGAATCATATCCTTACTCCTCGAACCGGTTGAGGAAGAGGGCTTCGATTGCATCGGCAAGCTCCTCTTCATCCTTTCCCTCACAAATCATTGTCAAGGAAGTCTGGTAGGTTGCTCCGAGGGTGATGATGCCCATGATTGATTTTCCGTTGATCTTTATCGTCCCTCGTTCAAAAAACAGGTCGCTTTCAAAGCGATTCGCCACGTTTACGATTGTAGCGGCCGGGCGGGTATGAATTCCGGCTCGGGTCGTGACGACGAGCTCGCGTTGTACCATCAAAAGTCCTCCTCGGCGTCGTAGTAAATCTTGCGGGCGGATTCGCTTTCGAGCCACTTCTTCACGTTTTGGTCAAACTCCTTGGCGGAAAAATAGCCAAGCTTCTTCAAACGCTCATTGCGAGCGGCGGTTTCGATGATAATGGGGATATTCCGACCCGGTTTCACCGGAAGGATGACGAGGGGAATGGAAATTCCGAGGTAGCTTGTCGTCATTTCCGTTCCGACCCGGTCATACTCTTTCGTCGCATCCCAATCTTCAAGCTGAATCACCAGCTGAATCTGTTTGCGGTCCCGAATCGCTCCAACACCGTAGAGGTTGGCCAAGTTGATGATTCCCAATCCCCTGATTTCCATATGGTGGGCGAGGGCGGGGTTTTCCCCGGTCCCGATCAAAAAGGTGTCACTGACGTTGCGCAGGCGCACCGTATCATCACTGATGATCCGGTGTCCCCGCTCCATGAGCTCCAAGGCGGTTTCACTTTTTCCGACCCCGCTGTCGCCGATGATCAGGACCCCGATGCCATAGACTTCGACAAGGACTCCATGAATCGTCTGGGTCGGGCTGAAAATCTCATCCAGACTTTGATAGAGGATCCGGGAAAAATCGCCTGAAGGAAGATCCGATACCAACAATGGGACGGAGGAGCTTTCCGCCAGCTCGATGATCTGCTTGCTCGGTTCGCCATGGTCGGTGAAGATGCATGCAGGGATGGGGTAGGAGAAGAATTGCTCCACATTGCCCATCTGATCGGTTTCTTCCAACATTCGAATGTATGCCTGTTCCCCGCGGCCGAAGATTTGAACGGCCTGGGCGCTGAACTCCTCAAAAAAACCGCTTAACGGCAAGCCCGGGCGGCTGATTTTGCTGGTGGTAATCGCCCGTGACAACCCCGAACGGCCGGCTACGCACCTCAGGCGCAGGTGGCTTCGTTCCTTGATATCCAAGTCAAGCAGATCAAATACGGTAAATTCAGCCATTACGGATACTACTATACAGTTGTTGGTGGCACCTGGCAAGGGATAAAACAGGTGGCGAGCAAGAGCGTTTCAGCCCGTCGATATCTCGCTTTTCATTGACGATTGACTTTCAAGGTCGTATTCTTAGAGTAAGACTACTAAGGAGGGCTTATGAATTTAACCGTCAGAGGCATCCGGTACAATCCAAGCGACGAGACCCGGGAATTCTTGGACAAAAAACTTCAAAAGCTTCAGTTTGCTGAAGGATTCTTGCATGATCTGGATATCGTAATGACCCGCGAGACTGCAGGTCAGGGATTCCATCTCGATGCAAAGATCCACTTTTCATGGGGTACCGTCAAAATGGTCAGCACCGATTGTTACGAGCTCTACGAAGGAATTGAACTGCTCGTGGACAAGATCGAGGCGACCGCTCGAAAGGAGAAAAGCAAAGTAAAGAATCACGGATAATAGACCGCGGAAATGAGTAAGTAAGGGGCGCCTCGGCGCCCCTTAAACGTTAATCGGTTCCTCGTATGTACGAGGGATCGATCTGCAGCTCGTTGCGGTACTTGGCGACGGTTCTTCGGGCGATCTTGATGCCCCGTTCGGCAAGCAGGTCGGCGATCTTCTGGTCGCTGAGCGCTTTTTGGCCCTCCTGCTCCTCGAGGATCTGGCGGATCGTCTCCTTGACGGCTTCTTTGGAGAGATCGCCGATCGCGCTGGAAAAGAGCCGTTTGAGCGGGATGATCCCGAAGTCGGTCTCGATCCACTTGGCGGTGGCGATCCGGCTCACCGTTGTTTCATGAACCCCGATCTCCGCGGCGACCGCTTTCTGCGTCAGCGGTTTGATATACTGAGGACCGAGAATGAAGAACTCCCGCTGTTCACGAAGCAGCACCAACGCGACTTTGTAGAGGGTTTTGTTCCGGATATCCAGCTGGAAGATGATATCGTTCGCTTTCTTGACCTGTTCCTGGATATATGTCTTCGCATCCGGGTCCGAGGCAAGCGCTTCAAACTCGGGATTGATCCGGATATCCGGCAGCGCATCCTCATTCATTCGCAATTGCAGCGCCCCGTCTTCAACCCTGATTGAAAGGTCGGGGATGACGTAGTGCTGAGGACCGGAGGCGAACCCCTGGCCGGGGAAGGGGGTCAGGGTCTTCAGAAACGCATAGAGATCACCGAGCTCCTCTTCGCTGATCCCAAGGTTCTTCGCCACCTGCTCGAGCTTGTTGGCGCGCATCAATTCCAGATTGTCCATCACGAGCGCGGTGAACTGCTGCAGCGTCTCTCCTTCAAGGCCTTGATAGGCCGCCTGGACGATCAGGGACTCCCGCCACGAGGGAACGGCGATGCCGACCGGATCGAAGGTGTGGAGAAGACTTAGGACTTTTTCATAGGATCCGCGCTCAGCTTCATCGATGAAGAGCTCCGGTTCATAGATGAAAAATCCGTTTGAGTCGAGATTGGTGATGATTCTCAGACCGATTTCCAGCTCCTCTTCGGTTAAGCGCTCAAGGCGCAGTTGATCGATGAGGTGCTCAGCCAACGTCTCCTCGGCGGTGAGCACTTGCTCGAGAACCCGGTGAACCCGTTCGGTTGCGTCATCATCAAAGCCATAGGTACTTGTATCGCCATAGGAATCATCGACCCGGCGGAGCTCGCTTTCCACCTTCCTGTCGGCAACCGTTTCGTAGGAGAGTTCGCGGGTGGATGGAATCTCCAAGGCGGGGTTCGTAGCGATCTCCTCTTTGATCCGCTGCTGAAGGTCCGCCAGAGGAAGGGTCATCAGCTCGAAGGATTGAATCAGCTGAGGAGTCAGCTTGAGCTGTTGTTTTTGGGTTACGGTCAATGAAGGAGTCAACGCCATCAGAGTTCCCCCTCGAACTGATCGCCGAAGTAGATCTTTCGGGCCAGTTCATGGGCGAGCAGCTCGTTTTTCGTACCCGAGACGAGGATCGAACCGTCATTGATGATATGGGCGTTGGTGGTTACGGCGAGAGTGTCGCGGACGTTGTGGTCGGTTAGGAGAATGCCGATTCTCTGGCTTGCAAGCTTTTTGATCAGGAGCTTGATTTCATAGACCGCCTTGGGGTCGATGCCGGCGAACGGCTCGTCGAGAAGCAAAAACGTCGGACTGGCGGCAAGAGCGCGGGCGATCTCACAGCGGCGCCGCTCGCCTCCGCTGAGGGTATATCCTTTTTGGCGGACCACGTGCGTCAGTCCGAACTCCTCGACCAGTTGGTCGACAAGATGGTGTTTTTCATGTCGAGTCAAATCGTTCCGACTTTGAGCGACAAGCAGGATATTGTCCCGGACCGAAAGCTTTCGGAAAATCGAGGGCTCCTGGGGAAGATAGGAAAGTCCTTTTTTTGAGCGCTCATGCATCGGCAGACCCGTTACATCCTCCCCATTGAGGATGATTGAACCCTTTCGGACTTTGAGGAATCCCACAATCATGTAGAACGTGGTGGTCTTTCCCGCTCCGTTGGGACCGAGGAGACCGACGATCTCTCCGGAGCGCATCGAAAAGGAGAGGTCGTCTACGACCAGCCGGCGACCGTATCGTTTGGAAAGGTTGGAGACGATGAGGGAGTTAACCATGGATCACTCCCCGGATTGAACCCTCGGCGGTGATCTCTTCCCGTTCGAGGTCGATCACAATCTGCTGCGCTTCATATCGGTCGCCCGCCCAATGAACGCTGGCTTTACCGCTGAGAAGCAGGCTCATCGCTGTTCGATCGAAGCTCATCACATCCGCTTTGCAGACCATCGCTCCGCTTGAGGTGTGTTTTTCCAGCGTTACTTCCGCATGCAGCGAGATCCGCTGTTCATCGATCCGGTATTCAAGACCGAACCCTCGGGCGATCAGCTCATTGGCCGGATCGTCCAGCTCGACATACCCCTCAATAAGAATTTCCTCCGCCTCTCGATCATAAAAGAGACGGTTCGCTTTCAATTTCAGGTTTCGCTCTTCATCAACGAGCGAAAGACCTCCCTGACAGGAGACGTAGCGGAATCCATCGCCATAGAGGGTGATCGTGTCCGCTTTGAGGATGATCGAACCGCTTTGAATATGAGCACCTTGGCTTAAGGTGATCACCTGTCGTCCCGCTTGCGTCTGAATGGAGGTGTTCCCCCCGCCGAACGTGATATCGTTTCCGCTTGCCGAAGCAAGGAAGAACCCGATGAGAAGGATGAGGAAAAAGAGTCGTTTCATCGGCTCACCCTCCCTTCAAGAACCTTCTTGAAGGTGACGGAAAGGGTGGTGAAATCGATCATCAACCCTTCGCCGCGTAGAGTGATGTCCCCATCGATGATGATCGTTGAAGCGATGTCCCCCGGGGAGGACAGTTGCTGGTTTTTGTCAGACCAGGAAAGCCGATCGCTGAAGACGTGGATCTCCTCATCGAGGTGTTGAAGGGAGACCTTCTCCGAAAGGGTGGCGTCGTAGGTGGTTGTGTTGATGACCGCATGCCGGGCGGAACCTTGGAAAAACGGTTTCCCGTCCTCTTCGTAACCGATGAAGGTGACGTGTTCCAGCACAGCTTCCTGTTCTTCTTCATGAAATGCGAGCACCCCGGCGGTTACGGCAAGAGGGGTACCGTTCGACATGCCGAAGGTGTACGTCGCGTCATAGAGAGTGAGGTCCGCTTCTCGCTTGCTCGAATCGACCGGGCTTTGGATCGTCGGTTCCAGGGCACAGGAAAGGAGCAGGAGAGAAGCAAGAACCATGCCAAGGATTCGCTTCATCATGGTTTGAGTATACCTTTCCGGGTGAGCTTGGGCAATCTTATTCAGCGTCCTTGATGACACGTTTGACGGTGGGAAGGTAGGAGTGCTCGTTGACCTTGAAATAGATCCACACCCCCACGAATCCGAGGGCGATTGAGCCGAGGGCGATGAGCGTGCAGATCCCTTCGCCGGCGCCGAGGCTCTTGGCGGTGTAGTAGCCAAGCGGGAAGAGCAGGAGCGGGGCGATGAGGGTAAGGAGCGTCCCGCCGATCGTCCGGCCGGTTTTCAGGTGAATCTCCACTCGATCCCCTTTCTCGATCGCCAGACCGTCGATGTTCGAGACATCGAAGACCCGTTTCTTCGTATTGCAAAAAAGACCGCCTTTGCACCCTTGGCACGCCGCTGACGAGCAGGAGACTCGGATGCGATCCTTTGAGCGGATATCTTGAACGGTAACCACTTCCAACACGGTTACTCCTCCTTCAGGGCAGAACGGATCGGCTCGATCGCCGTCGCCTTGCCGGTCTCGTCGATCTCGACGATTACTCCAACCAGAGCAGTGTCTTCCCAGTACTCTTTGCTGCGAACCGGCAGCTGGGTGATCTGTTTTTCAATCTCGGCTTCCGGTTCGAATCCCCCGACGCTCATCTGGCTTCCACAGCGTCCGTTATCGCTGATGAAGGCGGTTCCCCCGTCGAGGATCTGCTCATCGGAAGTAAGCACCTTGGAGTGGGTTCCGATGACCGCTGCCGCCTTGCCCGCCAGATGAAACCCCATCGCCTGCTTCTCGGCAGTGGGGGAAGCGTGAAATTGCACAAGGGGAATCGCCCCCTCTTCAAGGGCTTTCGTCACGAGGTATTCGGCCAGCGGGAACGCATTGGTCAAATGGGTTCGGGGAAAATCGGCGTTGCCCAGGATGTTGATGACGCAGATTTTGGTTTCACCGACGTTCAGATAGCGAACTCCCCGACCGGGGTTCTGCTGGGGGAAGTTTGCAGGTCGAAGGATCGCAGGGTTCTTGTCGATGAACTCGACCATGTCAAGCTTATAGTAGATCTTCTCGCCTCCGGTCAGCACGTCGATGCCGCTCTTCAGCAGCTGCATCGAATGGGCTTTGCCGAGACCGAATCCTCCGGTGGCTCCTTCCCCGTTTGCGATCACCAGATCGATCGCTTGTTCTTCCCGGAGCGTTCTGAGGTTTTGACGAACGGCCTGAACTCCCGCCTTTCCGACGATTTCTCCTAAAAAAAGGACCCGAATACTCATGGTTCAAAGGATACCGAATCGGACGGAAAAAGTATACGCCCGCAAAAAAGGAGACTGAATGACCAGTCTCCCTGCTTTGAGTCCGACGCGATTCGAACGCACGGCCTTCTCCTCCGGAGGGAGACGCTCTATCCAACTGAGCTACGGACTCGGCAAATGCTAGCCGTAATACTAACGAATCAGCGCGGTGATGTTCAACCCTTTTACTCAAATTCAGGAATCCGATTCCAACGTTCGGTTGATTGGCGAGCTCTCAACGGTATCCATTCGGCATACATCATTCTCTTCCCGTTGCCATCGTGTTCTATTCTCACGCCGCATACACATGATTGGTGGCGAATGAAAACCCTATGTCAGAAGGGATAGGTATTGTAACTATTTATAAATAAAGGATTTGTTTGATATTAATCTGTTTTGCAGAAAAAAATGTTAGATATACAATGAAAACTCTTGACATCCGTTGCTTCGCTTTGTACACTGTGGCTGAGGAAAAGAATATGGAGAGAGGTTTGATGCAGCAATTGAAGCGGCTTGTATGGGCGATTATCTTCACCGTGATCGTTCTCGGGTCCTTGTCGGGCAACAACAGCCCGGTAATCAGTTCATTCACGCTCCAAGGACGAATGCCCGAAGACCAGTACTTCCGCATCGAGGTCTCCACCGAGGCTGAAAACGTCGATTTGATTGAAGCGCGGGGAAGCATCGTTCCCATCGGTCGATATCGACTCTTTTCAAATGTTGGAAATGCACGGTTCAAGATTGAAATCCGCCCCGGCGAGGATGGATCGGGAACACGGTTCAAGCTTTATTTGACCCCCGGGACTCCCCATGCCCCCCATCTTGAAACGGAGATTCCGTTTACTGCAGGCTTTATTCCCTATGGTGATGCGCGGGCCGTTGCCGTGGAAGGCTCCTCGATCGTCTCCAGATCCGTGGGACCGCAGGATCGTGATTCGAACTCGTTTGGAGTTCAGGAAAGCGGAGAGATTTATGCCAAGATCGACAATTTCGATCCCAATCGCTTCGCAACCGGCACCTATAGTGCAGCGATTCAGTTCACAGTGACCACCGACTAAAAGTCAAACTCATCCTCATCATCGTTGAATTGGAGCTTCAGGAGATCCTGAAGCCATTTTTGGTCATCGGAGAGGAACTCTTCGGCAGGATCGTCCTCTTCATGTTCGCTGTGCAGCCATCGTTCGAGCGCTTCCAGATTTTCTTTGGATGTAAAACACGCCTTGTTGGAAGCATCCTGATGACGGCGGGTATATAACGAGTAGGGACAGGTTCGGCACGTTGGGCTGAGCGCACAAAATTCCAAAACATTGGTAAAGCGTTCGTGATTGTTCATGAAGAGAGGATACTCCACTTTGACCTTCAGTACCAGATGGTTTCCCGGGGGTGAAGGATTTGACTATTTTTAAGCGGAGAGGGTAGAATAGGCGCGATTTGGTTACCAAGGAGGAAGACGATGAAACCAACGCTTCTGATTTTAGCTGCTGGGATGGGTAGCCGCTATGGCGGCATCAAGCAGATCGATAGTGTCGGCGCCTATGGGCAGACCCTCCTGGATTATGGGATCTTCGATGCCAAAGAGGCCGGGTTTGAAAAAGTTGTTTTTGTAGTCAGGAAGTCCATTGAAAAAGAGTTTCGCTACCACCTTTTCGATCGAATCGCCAGAAACATGGATGCAACCTACGTATTCCAACATCAGGATTCCCTGCTCAATGAGGAGCAGCTTGAACTCTCGGTGGGACGGGTCAAACCGTGGGGAACGATTCACGCGGTGCTCTGTGCCCGAGAAGAGATTCATGGGAGTTTTGCGGTGATCAACGCTGACGATTACTATGGTAAAACCCCTTATGTTACTCTGTATAACCATTTAGCCGGTCTCGCCCCCGATGCCAAGGAGCACGCCATGGTCGGCTATGTCCTTGAAAACACCACAAGTCGAATCGGAACGGTCAGTCGGGCAATCTGCTCGGAAAAGGGTGGGTACCTCAAGAGCATGGTCGAACACACGAAGATCGGGTATGAAGGCGATTCTCTGATGAGCTTTCGCGAGAGCGGGAACCTTCCGCTTACCGGGAAAGAATGGGTCTCGATGAACTTCTTCGGATTCGCCCACAGTGCATTCGATTCCTTTGAACGCTACTGGCACACCTTCATTGAAGAGCACGTCACCAGTGAAAAGAACGAGTGCTACCTTCCCAACGGAGTGGGAAACCTCGTAGCAAAAGGTGAAGGAAAAGTTCGTTTCTACACCACTGACGAGCATTGGTTCGGAATGACCTACGCCGAAGACCGGGAAAACGTGAAACTTCAACTTGCCAAAAAAACTGAAGAGGGACTCTATCCCGAGCAGCTCTGGCTCAATTAAGGACGCTGCTCCTGGGTAATGTCGAGGTGGGAACTCCATGCTCCCTCCTCGATCGGTGTAAACCCTTCGCCGAGCACATTGAACGCCTCTTGGACAACCATGAAGGCGTTTTTATCGTACCGGTGGACGATGTGCGTCAAGGCGGCGAGCTTCGTATTCGCCACGACGGTCATGATCACCGGACGGTCGGTCCGGGTATACATTCCGGTGCCGGAAAGAATCGTCCCGCCATGACCGAGCTCGGTGAGGATCGCATCTTTTATTGCTTCCAACTGCGTTGAAATGATAAACACCGTTTTTGCCGAACGACGCCCGAAGGCGAGGACCACCTTGTCGATCGCCGCGCTGGTGATGAAGACGGTAATGAGGGCGTAGAGCGCCATCTCAAGACCGAAGATCAATGCTCCGACGAGGATAATCAATCCGTCGACGATGAGAAAGGAGGTTCCCATCGAAAGGGGAGTATAGCGGGCCACCACCTGGGCAAGGATATCCGTTCCACCGGTGTTCGATCCGCTGCGGACCACCATTCCAAGCCCCAACCCCATCAAAGCTCCGGCGCTGAGCGAGTTTAATAGGACGGAGAGGACGTTGGAAGGATCCAAAACCCCCTCGTAGCCGAAAATCATGTTGTTCATCGTGGTGAACACGCTTAGGAGGATTGTTCCCGCAAGGCTCTTTACCGCATAGCGCTTGCCAAAGACGAGAAGCCCGAGGAGAAACAGGGGGATTGAAAAGAGGAAAATGGAGAACCCGGTATCCCACCCGAGGCTGTGGTGAACGATGATGGCGATTCCACTGACTCCGCCGTTCACGATTTTGCTTGGCGCACTGAACAGGGCGATTCCCAATGCGGTGAGGTATGATCCCGCTATGACGTTGAAATATTCGATGATGAGGTAGCGATTGATCTTCATGGTGAAAGCTTGTCTCCCAGCTGAGCGTCCCACCGATCGAGCTGTTCAAAAAGGGAGGGAATGTCGTCAGCGACGATCAGCGAGTTCATGATGTCATCTTTGATGAATCCTTCGCCATTGGCGTGAGTCAGCAAATCAAGCAGGTGGTCGAAGAAGCCCCCGATATTCAATACGGCTACCGGTTTTTTATGATATCCGAGCTGGAGCCAGGTATAGACCTCAAGAAGTTCTTCCAAGGTCCCGATTCCTCCGGGCAGGGCGATGAATCCATCGCTCCGCTCATACATCAATGCTTTCCGTTCATGCATGTCATGGGCGACGATGAGCTCGTTTTCGACCTTGCGCATCACGACATCCGCTCGGTTGAGCAACTGAGGAATGACCCCGATCACATAACCGCCTCGTCGATGAACCGTTTCGGCAACGATGCCCATCAACCCGCGATTACCTCCACCATATACGAGAGCGATGTTGTTATCGGCCATCGTTTCAGCGATCGCCTTTGCCGCCTCGGTGTATAGCGGGTTGTGTCCGCTTGACGAGCCGCAAAACACCGCAAGCGTTTGAATTGAGTCGCGCATCTCGTAAAATTCTCCTATTCTGTATCGATTTCGCCTATTTACTTGTTATATTAATGAGCTGCGTGTATTATTATAGTACTGAACTACGATCAAAGCGTGTAGTCCGTCGTAGGTTACAGATAGGAGTTATAAACCATGAAGTTGAAATTCACAGCGTTGTTGGCAATCTTGATCCTACTTCCCGCCATGTTGTTTGCCGTCCCCGTCGTAATAACGTGGGAATGGTTGTTGGAAGATCCGGAAGTCACAACCTTCCGATTCCAGATAGATTCGGAGAAACCGGAAGGCTGGATCACCGTCGATTCAAGCGTCACGAGCTACACCGAACGAGGATTGGATGGAACCGTCGACCATACGCTCTACCTGCAGCAGTCCTATGACGGGATCCACTTCAGCGAGAGCACCCGATCGGTAGCCGAGGCAATGATTCTTGCACCGGAGCCGCAAGCCGTTGTCGAGGAGCCCGTTGCACCCAAGCCGGTCACACCCGCTCCCTCAGCGCCTCAACCGGCAGCACCTGTGCAAGAGGTCAAGAAGGCAGAACCGGTTGCCACCCCGCCCAAGGCCCCGAAGGTGAAGGAGCCGAGCCGCTTCTACACGAAGCTGGGAATCAATCTGGGGTATAATCGCCAGCGTTCCCGGTTCAACTCCGCCTACGATATCAACAACCTGAAGGGCGGTATGACGTTGGAGTTCCACAACATCCTTACCTTCGCAAAGGTGTTCGGACTCGGCGTCGACCTTGATCTCGAGTACACCCCGTACCTCAGGGGAACAACCTACCGAGCCACCCTCAGCAAGGTTCTCAAAGGGAACTTCGACGCGCTTTCCACCTTCTTCACGAGTCTGGAACACTCATTCACCGCCAGTCCCGCCGTGATGCTGAACGTCGAAGGCGGCCGCATAGCCCTCGGTCTCGGAGGTGGCGGCTTCTTAACCTACAGCCTTGATCCTTCGTTCATCGACAGCAGCACGCTCACCTACCGCTATGGAGTGTTCGCCAAGGCGGCGCTTTCCTACCGCCTGACCGACCACTTCACCCTTGGAATCGGCGGAAAGTACGGCGTCGATCTGGACAAGTTCGCTAGTGGCGGACACCAGTTCCTCGAAGCCACCATGTCGTTCGGATATATCTTCTAAGTGATATTTTGATCATGTGAAGGGGCCCTTTCGAGGCCCCTTTTTCAGTCGACCGGCTTTCGTCGAATCACTCTCTTTGGCTTTTGTGGTTGCACCACTATTTTCACCCGCTCCCGGATGAGGAACGCATGGTGGATCTTCGGATCGCGGCTGAAATCCTTTCCGATCGTCTGAGGGGTGATCTCCTCGACGTCGAATTCATCATATACCTCCTCATCCATCCTGAATGATCGATAGTTGCAGCTGAAGATGAGCAGTCCGCCCGGATCGAGGTGCATCATGCACGCCTTGATCAGCGAGCGATGATCCTTTTGAACCTCGAAGGGCGCCCGGTCTTTCGAGTTGGAATAGGTCGGCGGATCGCAGAAGATCACATCGTAGCGGTCGAACGTATCCCAGAGGAATGAAATCGAATCGCTTTGATAGTAGAAGTGGTTCATTCCGCCGAAGCCGTTCAGCTCCATGTTTCGCCGCGCCCAATCCAGATAGGTCGTTGAGGTGTCGACGCTGACGGTGGAGAGGGCTCCTCCCTTCGCCGCTTGAACCGTAGCGGTCCCCGTATAGCAGAAGAGGTTGAGAAAGCGTTTATGGTCGGTAATCTCGCTGATGTATTTTCGGATCGGGCGGTGGTCGAGGAAGATCCCCGTATCCAGATAGTCGGTGAAGTTCACGAAGTAGCGGGCGTTGTTTTCATTGATGATGTAGAACCGGTCGGTGTATGCCTGGCGCTCATACTGGCCGAGCCCTTTCTGAACCGTTCGTTGCTTTACAAAGATAGACTCGCGGTCTACTCCGGTTGCCCGTTCGGTGGCATCGATCAACTCATTGAGGCGCCTTTCGGCGTCTTCGACGTCGACGGTCGGAGGGGCGGCGTACTCGGCGAGGTTGACCCACTTTCCTTCGTAGAGGTCGATCGCCGCGTTGTATTCGATCATATCCGCATCATAGATGCGATAGCTCGTCACCCCCTCCTGTTCCATGACCGGCTTCAGCTCTTTGAGGTTCTTGATCAGCCGGTTGTACGCCATCTGAGCACCGCTTGAAAGCGGCTGGCTGAGCCGTTCTTTTCTCCGCTGTTCCCACTCCGCCCTCAGAGCCGCTTTCTCTTCATGGGTGAAGATGTAGTAGTGGGCAAGGGTACACGGGATTCCTCCGTTGTTGAACGCATTGGTTCTATTCGGCTTCAGATCGATCTGCCCCAGGAGGCGATCGTCGGCGGTGAGGAGACTCACGTTCCATCCGCCGAAGAATTGGGCGAGGGCATCCCCGATCGAGCGATACAGGTGGCGGGTCTCCTCCCACTCGCCCATCCGCATCCCGTACGGGGGGTCGGTTACGATTACCCCGGTCGAAGGGGGAATGTCTTCTGCCGTCAGGGTGGTGAAATCCTTCACCTCGAAGGTGATCAGATGATCGACGCCGGCTTCTCTTGCCGCTTCCTCTGCGATGCGGATCGCCTTGGGGCTGCGGTCCCATCCATGGATGGAAAGCGATTCCTCTTCCATCCGGGAGACGACCTCGTCAACGATCTCTTCATAGAGATCCACGTCATGGATCGGGAGGTTGAAAACGGGAAAGATCCGGGCTTTCACGAGGCCGGGAGCACGCCCGGTCGCCCAGAGCGCAGCTTCAATGACGATCGTTCCCGAGCCGCAGAAGGGGTCGAGCAGGGTGGGAAAGGAGCCCGTTTCGTCGGCAAGCTTGCGCCACTGGGAGCGATAGAGGAGGGAAAAGGCGAGGTGTTCAGCAAGAAGAGCATCGGTCTGATCCCCCCGGTATCCTCGCTTGTGGTGGCCTTGACCGCTGAGATCGACGAACCACGTCGCCCGATCTTCTTCCAAGTGGACGTGGAAGATGAGGTCGCCGTCATCACGGTCGACATTCGGTCTTCGGCCGTCGAAGTGTTCTCGAATCCGGTCGACGATCGCATCTTTGAGCCGGAGCGCTCCGAAGTTCGAGTGCTTCAGGTAGCGGACGTTCTTTGTGGTAATCGTCACCGAAAAGCTTTTTGAAGGATCGATCCACTCCTCCCAGGGAATCATCATCGACGCGTCATAGAACTCGTCGGCGCTGCGGATATCATCGTCCTCATAGATGCCGAGGAGCAGGCGCGTTGCGGTGTGAGACGTAAGCAGGAAGCGATAAGCAACACGCAGATCCCCGGTGAAATGAACTCCGCTGCTTGACGTGGCGATCTCTTCCGCTCCCGCCATGCGGGCTTCTTCGGCCAGGATATCGCTTTGATGGAGGCCGCTGGTCGCATAAAAGATCATCGCTTCACCTCATCGAGGAGACGTTTCATTTCATCTTTGCTCCACCGGTAGGTGGTATTGCAGTTCGCGCAGACCACTTCAAAGGGAAAAGGTCCGTTTTCCGCGATGTCGGCGCGGTCGCTTTCCTTCAGGTGCTGGATGTACCGACCGTACTGTTCCCTGGTGCACGGGCAGAAGAATCGGATATCCGTACTGCCGAGGTGGCGAAGATCTACACCGGTGAAATGGGTTTCAACGAACGATTTGACCGAGTAGCCGTTTGCGATGTGCTTCCCCAAAGAAGGAAGCTCGTCGGCGCAGTTGGCAAGCCGATCCAACCCATCCTGTTTCCAGCCGGGCATCGCCTGGATGAAGAGAGCTCCCGCGCCGATGACTTGGGCGCTGTCGTTGAAATCGATGGAGAGGATGAAGTGGGTGGGCGTCTGCTCGCTTTGGTCGAAGTGGGTGGCCAGATCCTTCGCCAAGTCACCCCACTGAAGCATCGTCTGACCGCTGAAAGGAGTCTTCTTCCCCTCCAAGAGCTTGCTGATCGTCAAGAATCCCGGACCGTAGAGTTCATCCAAATCCAGAGAGGTCAGTTCCCGCGTCAGGGGAATCGGGTTGTTCTTCAGGTATCCCCGAACCGAACCGTTCGCCCATCCTTCGGTGTAGATTCCGCCGATCGGGCCTCCGCATTCGATGGAGAGCTGCATCCGGTCATTTCCTTCCACCAGTGAGGTAAGGAGCGCAGTGGCAAGGTATGCCTGCCCGAGGACGTACGTTTCCAGCGGCTGAAGACCGTGGTTGGCCTGCATTTGGTTGATCATCGTCGTCGCACTGATCGCGGTGATTCGGACGGTTGCATCCAAAGCCACGAACACCTCGCGTCCGTCTTTGGGAAGGGTGGCGAGGTGTCGGGTCAGTTCAGGGTCGGTGATCGGTGTATAGAGCATGAGCTAGAGATTAGCCAATGACTTTACTTTTTGCAAGCTCTTCAAAGCGGTCTCCACTTAAGACTTCATCCTCCAAGAGCTCGGAAGTGATCGTCAAAAGCGCTTCCTTATTCTTTTCAAGGTTGGCTTTTACGATTTCGTAGCGCTCATTGACGATTCTGGCGGTCTCGTTGTCGATGTACTCCTGGGTCTTCTCCGAGTAGTCGCGGCTTCCACCGACCCCGGCGATGCCGCTCTGGGTGGTCGGCAACGTGATGTTCCGATACCGGTCGCTCATTCCGAACTCGGTGATCATCCGCCTGACCAGATCGCTGGCTCGGCTGATGTCGTTACCCGCTCCGGTGGAGATGTCCCCGAAGACGACTTCTTCCGCAGCCCGGCCGCCAAGCAGGGTGTCGATGTTGATCATCAGCTCGCTTTCGCTTAAGAGGAAGCGATCTTCGGTGGGATACTGCAGCGTATAGCCAAGGGCTCCGAAGCCGCGGGGGATGATGGAAATCTTGCTCACCGGTTCGGCCCCTTCCGTCAGATAGGCGGTCAGGGCGTGTCCGGTTTCATGGTAGGCGACGCGCTCACGCTCCTTGGGATTGAGGATCCGGCTCTTCCGCTCAAGACCGGCGACCGATTTCTCGATCGCTTCCTCGAAGTCCGCCTGGCTGACCGCTTTCCTTCCTCCCCGGACCGCCATCAGGGCGGCCTCGTTGGCGATGTTCGCCAGATCCGCGCCGGCGAGGCCCGCTGAGGCTTGGGCGATCTTATTGAGATCGACGTCGTCTCCGAGGGTGATCTTGCGGGTATGGATCTTCAGAATCTCATATCGGCCCTTCAAATCCGGCTTGTCGACCAGAACCTGCCGGTCGAATCGACCGGGCCTCAGGAGCGCCTGATCAAGGATTTCCGGCCGGTTCGTCGCCGCAAGGATGATGACTCCGGTCCGGGAGTCGAACCCGTCCATTTCAACAAGAAGCTGGTTGAGGGTCTGCTCGCGCTCATCGTTGCCCCCGATGCCCGCTCCGACCCGGGCGCGGCCAATCGCATCAATCTCATCGATGAAGATGATGCAGGGGGAGTTCTCTCTGGCCTGTCTGAAGAGGTCCCGGACTCGGGCGGCTCCGACTCCGACAAACATCTCGACGAAGTCCGCTCCGCTCATTCGGAAGAACGGCACCTGCGCTTCACCGGCGACCGCTTTGGCCAGAAGGGTCTTGCCGGTTCCCGGAGGCCCGACGAGGAGGACGCCCTTGGGAATCTTTCCCCCGATCTCGGTGTATTTGTCGGGGTTTTTCAGAAAGTCGACGACTTCCTCCAGTTCATACTTCGATTCATCCACTCCGGCCACATCCGCAAAGCGAATCCCGGTGTCCCCTTCGGCTACGATTTTCGCTTTGTTTTGCGTAAAGGAGAGGACTCCCTGGCCTCCGCTGCCCATCCTCGAGAAGATGATGCGCCAGAGAATGACGATGAAGAAGAAGGGTAGCAGATAGGAGAGGATCGAACTGAAGATGCTCGGTTTCGGCGGTGGCGTGGCGAAGTACTCCACGCCCATCTCGTCAAGCAGGGGGACGAACGAGGGGTCTTCCACTTTGTAGGTGGCGAACGCCTGCGCTCCTCCATCGGGAATGATGCCGTCGGTGGCGAGTTGGCCCAGGCTGAAGGAGTAGCCGACATAGCGCTCCGTTTCGATGTTCACCCGCTTGATCGTCCGGTTCTCCACCAGCTGCTTGAACTGGTTGTAGTCGATCTGGACGATGTTGGGCTGGCGGCTTACCATGAAGGAGTTCACCAGAAGAAACGCCATCAGGATGATGAAGAAATACCAGAATGAAAAAGTATACTTCTTTTGCGGACCTTTGTCGCCGGTATGGATGCCCGGCTCGATGTTCATCCGCTTCTTCAAGGATTCTTTCCAATCCTTGTCGTTTTTGTGTTCATTGCTCATTGCATGTCCTTTGGTGGAGATGTCCACCTTATCTGAAATATAAACCCTCGATTGTCATTCGGTAACAACACCGTTATACTTTTCGTCGATGAGCGAAGTTGTCCTGATAACCGGGGGAGCCCGACGCCTCGGAAGCGTCATGGCCCAAAGCCTTCTCCAAAAAGGCTATCGGGTCGTCGTCCATTACAACACAAGCGAAGCGGCCGCCTTCGAATTGCAGAGAATCCATGGGGCAAAGATCATCCAAGGAGATCTTTCGATCCCCGAGGCGGTCGAGCCGCTTTTCCGGGAAGCCTTGACCGCATATGGAGTGATCGACCATGTGATCAACAACGCTTCCTGTTTTGAGAGGGGGACGATCGGGGAGCTCACCCTGGAAGCGTATCAGCGGATGATGAACCTCCACACAACCGCTCCGCTGTTCTTGTCCAAAGCGCTCTATCATCACCTGCTTGAGCGCGGCCGGACCGGCTCGATCATCAACATCGTCGATACGCGGGTCTCCAAGCCCACCGCCTCCCGAGTCGGGTATTACCTTTCAAAGAGCGCCCTGCTGGAGCAGACGAAGGTGCTGGCCGTTGCCCTCGGGCCGACCCTCCGGGTCAATGCCGTCAGTCCGGGAGCGGTTCTCTCCAACGGGGATGAAGCATACTTCAAAACAATGCAGCAGATCCTTCCGCTCAGGAGAACCGGTACGGCGGAAGCGGTCGCCGAGGCGGCTTTGTATCTTCTCGAAGCGGATTTCGTTTCCGGTATTGAACTGGCGGTCGACGGGGGGCAAAAACTTTTGTAGTTTGTGTGAAGAAGCCCCTCACAGGTTGCCGAAGAGCCGAAAGATCACGATACTTGATAGTATGTAACGATAGGAGTGTAGATTGATGCACCGACCATATACGAGACGGGTGGGAGTAGTCGCCGCAGTACTGCTTCTTGCCGCCCTCCCGCTTTCCGCGATACCCCTCGATGACCTGCTCAAACAAGCCGAGCAGAACTCCTCTTCGATGAAAAACCTCGAGATCACCCGGAGCAACGTCCTTCTGCAGCAGGCGGCGACGAAGATCGATGACGGGGTGAAGGTGAGCGTGAACTCCGGAGAATTGAAGTATTCCAACCCGATCGACACGAAGAACAACTGGAACGTCTCCCGTCAGCGGATCTCGCTTTCCGGCAGCAGCGTGGAGGTTACGCTGCCGAACGACGGGAAGACTGCGTTCTCTTTTTCCGTCGATCCCTTCTCCTACAGCCAGGCCGGTTCTTCGTGGAACTATCTTGAAGACCCCTCCCTCTCGATGAGCCACACCATTACGTATGGCAAGACTCAGGATTCGCTGAAGGATCTGAACACCCGGCAGACGGAGATGATGGCAAATTCGAGCTATGAATCAGCGAAGCTCACCTTCGCCAACACCCTCTACAGCCAGATCGGCGCGCTCGTAAACAATGAGAAGTCGATCAAGAGCACTACGCAGAAGCTTACCGATGCAAAAAAAGAACTCAGTGACAAACTGGTTCTGGGGCAGGTCAAAAAGGGCAGTCTCGTCTATCAGGCTCAGGATCAGGCGATCCGATTGACGGAAGGAACCCTCGAGAGCCTTCAGGCATCCCGGGATCTGCTGATCCGCCAGTTTGAAACCATCATGGGCGTCCCGTATCCCGATGCGATCACCGACATCCGGGAACCCGATCTTTCCTTTGCGATGAATGCGGAAGGCTCGACCTCCGTCGCTTCGAAGAGGATCGAGGTTCAAAAGGCGAAGGAGACCCTCGCCCTCCGGATCGCCCAATACACCAACAGGACGCTGGTGGCAGGCGGGAACATCTCCTACGCCAACAGCCAGATCAATACCAACCTTGGTCCGATGACACAAAACAGTCTCACCTTGGGAGGTTCGGCCGCGCTGGCCGGCAAGAGCTTCACCGTCCAAGGGGCGGTTGGCGGAACCTACGATTTCGACAAGGGGACCCTGACGCCCGTGGTCGCCATCTCCGGAACCTGGTCCAACGACCCCGCCTTCGCCAAGGATACACTGGAGATCCGGCAGCTTGAGAACGAGGTGCTGCTGACCGAGATCGCATATAATAATGCCGTGGATGAGTACATCCAAAGCTCGATCGAGGTGCAGAACGGCATCGCCTCCTGGCAGTTGGAGTATGCGCTCCTCTTGCAGACGATCCGGTACAACAAGGATCTGCTGAAGCAGCAGCGGGAACTCTTTGAGAACGGCCTTGTGACGAAGAAACAGGTGGAAGACGCCGCTTTTACCGTTGAACTTGATGAATACGACCTGAAAGCGATGCTGCTGAAAGGCTTGCAGCTTGAAAATGAAATCAAGCGCTTGATGATGTAAGGAGAAAGAGCATGTTTGAGATGCAGAGAAGCGATACTGCAACGGAAACCCTCGTGAAGAACCAATTCAAGAAGAAACAAAGGAGGCGGAGAGCCCGCCGCTTCTTCACCTGGATCTTCATTCTCGCCCTGATCGCCGGCGGGCTCTACCTCTACACTTTTTACAAGGAGAACAACCGATTCCCCTGGGCGGAAGAGCGGGCTCCGATCAGTTTCGTCCGGGAAACGGACTCCGAGGTCTATGAATCGATCTTCACCCAGACGATCGATCTCTCCTCCTTCGTCGAGCCCAACGATATCCAGCAGGTGATTCTCCGAGCGACCGGAACCGTTACGGACGTGTACGTGAAGGAAGGGGACAGCGTGAGGAAGGGCGATGTGCTGATCGCCTTGGATGACATCAATGAGCGCTTCGATGTAGCGCAAAGCCAGGATGCCCTACAGGCGGCGATCCTCACCGGTGCAAGTGACCGGGAGATCGAGTTGGCGGAACTTCGGCTGACCAACGCCAAGAACAAGCTGGATTACACCAAAGCCTACGCCAACTTCGACGGTGTCGTCGCTTCGGTGAAGGTCTCAGAAGGGGACTACTTCACCGCCGGACAGACGGCGATGACGATCGTCGACCGGTCGACGTTGAAGGCGACCGTCGAAATCGACGAAATCGATATGCAATATGTCGAACTCGGCCAGAAAGCCGTTCTTTACTTCGATTCCTACACCGACGGTTCCATCGAAGGATATGTCAGCTACATTCCGATGCTCGGCCGGTATACCAATCAGGGAATCGGTGTGATGGATGTCGAGCTGACGATTGAAAGTCCGCCCGCCCGGATTGTTCCCGGGTATACGTTCAAGGGAACGATCACCAGCGAAGGGGAGACCGCCCTGATCCTTTTGCCTCAAAGCGCCGTGACCACCTCGCGGGGCAGTTCCTCCGTCTTGAAGCGGAACGAGGATGGAACCACGACCCGGGTTCCGGTGACGGTGAAGTACCTCGGCGAGGGGATCAGCCAGCTGCTTAGCGGAGATCTCAAAGCCGGGGACACGGTGGTCACCCGCCGAACCGATACGAGCAATCCGTTCGCCTCGATGGGCGGCAACATGAACATGATGGTGGAGATCCCCGATGAGTGATGTGATAGCCCTTCGGAACGTGAGCCGCTACTACGTGATGGGCGAATTCATCGTCAAAGCGTTGGACGGGGTATCCATTACAATCAAAAAAGGGGAGTTCACCTCGATCATGGGTCCTTCGGGGAGCGGCAAGTCGACGATGATGAACCTCATCGGCTGTCTTGACACGCCCACCGACGGCCAGATCCTGATCGACGGAGAGGATACCAGCGGGATGAACGAAGCGGAGCTTGCCTTCATCCGGAACCAGAAGGTGGGCTTCGTGTTCCAGCAGTTCAACCTCCTTGGGAAGCTCACCGCCCTGGAGAACGTGGTCACCCCGTTGCTCTATGCCGGCTACAGGCCGCGTGAACGGAGAAGGATGGCGATCAACGCGCTTGAGAGCGTAGGCCTCGCCGATCGGATGTATCACCGGCCGAATGAGCTCAGCGGGGGACAGAAGCAGCGCGTCGCCATCGCCCGGGCGCTCGTGAACAACCCCTCGATCCTTCTGGCGGACGAACCGACCGGGGCGCTTGATACGAGAACGGGGAATCAGATCATGGAGCTCTTTGATGAGATCAACAGCGAAGGGCGGACGGTGATTCTGGTGACCCACGACCGTGAACTGGGTCTGAAGGCGAAGCGTCAGATCTATCTTCGCGACGGGAAAATCGAGGTGTGAGATGGTCATAGAAAATATCAAGCTCGCCTTCAATGCAATGCGCGGGAACAAGATGAGGACCGCCTTATCCCTGCTCGGAATCGTCATCGGAGTAGCATCGGTGGTCGCCATCCTCACGATCGGGGACAGCGCCTCCCAATCGATCAAGGATGCGATCGCCATCGGCGGCCTGGATATGGTGACGATTTATCCGTCACCCGGACAACGGAATACGGGAATCTTCAACGAAGAGTTCTCCTCGATGCTCCGGCGGGATGTGGAAGGAATCGATGTCGTCCTGCCCCAGAACTCTTCGATCGCCCGAATACGGGTGAGTCAGGAGGCCACCGACGCTTCGGTCGTCGGCGTGCTTTCCGATTATGGGGATGCGCTGAATCTTGAATACACCCAGGGATCATTCTTCGATGCGATGGACAACATCAATCGCCGCCAGGTGGCGGTGCTCGGCAGCAGCGTCGCCGAGGAACTCTTTCCCGAGCAGGAAGCGGTGGGCCGATATATCAGCCTTTTTAGAAACCAAGCGAAGAACTATCTGGTCGTCGGCATTCTGAAGAGCAAGGATCCGACGTTCAATCTTTCCTACGACGACAGCGTTTTCATCCCCTACAACACCTACAGCCAGCGCTTCATCCGGACGACGAACGTCGGTGCATTCGTCGTGAAGGTCACCGATGGGTTCGATACGATCGCCGTCAGCGACAGGATCACCGAGTACCTCGATGACATCGTGGGAACGGACGGGTATATGCTTTTCAGTCCGGCAACCCTTGCGGAGATGGCCGACCAGATCACCGGGACGTTCAGCACCTTCCTCGCCCTCATTGCGGCGATCAGTCTTCTGGTCGGGGGAATCGGAATCATGAACATCATGCTCGTTTCCGTCGCCGAACGAACCCGGGAGATCGGGGTGCGCAAAGCGATCGGAGCAAGCCCGTCGGTGATCCGGGGACAGTTCCTCATCGAGGCGTTGACGCTGACGATTCTTGGCGGGTTTTTAGGGATCGTGTTGGGATCGCTGCTCAGCTTCGCCGTAACCAATTTGATGGACTGGTCGTTGCATTTATCGTACGCCTCCTTCATACTTGCCCTAGGATTCTCGATGTTCGTCGGGGTGTTTTTCGGCTGGTATCCGGCAGTGAAAGCTTCCAAACTCGACCCGATCGATGCCTTGAACTATGAATAGGAGCATACTTTGCGACGAAGCAGAAAGCGATTGATGATAGGCGATGGACGCGAAGGAGTCTTCGTTATCTCATCACTGATTTTCGGCTTTCTTTTACTTCTTGGATTGCTTGTTTTCTTGACCTCCGCGCTGTATGAGCGGGAAGAACTTCGCCTTCAAAACGAGGCGGAGCGGGCGTTTAACTCCGTGTTTCTCGCGCTGCAGGACAGCAATGCCAAAGCGCTGCGAACGATGGCGGAAGAAAACGTAAGCGGGGTAGGGGTCTACTCCTCGATGGGGCGCAAAGTGATGAGCTTGGGCAAGGTGCCGATGACAATCCCCGCCGAGCTCTTCACCACCCGCGACGGGTTTGTCCGCACCGGACGGGCGACGTACAACAAAGCAACCCAGATGGTTGAGTATATTCGGTTCAGCCGGTTGACGATTCTCTTGGAGACCGGTCAACTCACCCTCACCGAACAGGGGCTGCTTCCGACTCCGATCGACTTTCCCGATCTTCTCTATCTGAGTCTCGACGGGTCCGCCTACCATCATCGGTTGATGGTCATTGTGGTTCTCGGTTTCTTTTCAGGCTTCGTCATCATCGGCTTGTTCATCGCCGTCCTGACGATCTATCTGAAAAACCGCTCCTACCGGCAAACATTGGCCAAGCAGGAAAGCCTCGTGAACTTGGGGCAGGCCGCCCGGACGCTGGCTCATGAGATCAAGAATCCGCTCAGTGCGGTTACGATTCAGGTGGCGTTGCTTAAGAAAACGCTCTCGGAGGAGCACAAAGAGGACCTGCAGGTCATCGAAGGGGAAGTGAACCGCCTCACCCAATTGACGAACAAAATCAGTGATTTCCTCCGCAACCCTCTGGGGCAGCCGGAGGTTGTCAACGTCGATGAGTTCTTCGAGATGCTCATCAAAGCCTTCGATATGCCGATCGCCTATACCAGCGAGCGGCCGCTTTCGATCCTGATCGATCCGGACCGGATGCGTTCAATCTTTGAAAACATCCTCAAAAATGCGGTAGAATCCAATGAAGGCGAGGATGCTCAGGTTGAAGTCGCCGTTTCCACCGGTAAAAAACATGTAATTCATATCACCGTGAAAGACCGGGGAGTCGGAATCAAGAAGAGCGACATGAAAAAGATCTTCGATCCTTTTTATACCACTAAGATCCAGGGATCGGGAATCGGTCTTTCGATCAGTCAGCAATTCGTCCGCGCCCGAGGGGGGTCGATCAGCCTGAGGGGGCGGGAAGGCGGCGGCACGATCGTGGAGGTGATTCTTCCCGAAGCGATCCGTCCGCTCAGAAAACATAAGGAGAGTGAAGGATGAACGTCCTGATCGTCGATGATGAGATCAATATCCGCCAACTGATGAGCCGCTACCTCAAGCTTGAAGGAATTCAAAGCAGCGAGGCGGAAAACGGCCTCAGCGCCCAACGGATGCTCCGGGAGCAGGGCTTCGACGCGTGCATCATCGATCTGAGAATGCCCGGCATGAACGGGCTGGAACTGATCCAATGGATTCGAAGCGAGGGGCTGCGCATGCCGATCATCATGATCAGCGCCCACGGGGAGATCAGCGATGCCGTCACCGCCCTCAAGGAGGGCGCCCAAGACTACATCGTCAAGCCGTTCGACCCCGAGGAGCTGGTTCTTCGCCTGAAAAAACTGGTCGAGCTTCAGAACCTCCGCAACGTCGTGGAGAGCGAAAGCCGCCAGGCGGACAGCGAGGGCGAGCTTTTCATCGGCGAGTCGCCGCAAATCAGACAGATCAAGAAGGTCATCGAGAAGATCGCCGATACCACCTCGATGGTGCTCATCACCGGGGAAAGCGGTACGGGAAAGGAGGTTGTCGCCCGAAGGATCCACCAGACCAGCCCCGTCGCCGATGGGCCTTTCGTCGCGATCAATATCGGAGGCGTACCGGAGAACCTCATCGAGAGCGAACTGTTCGGGTATGAGAAGGGGGCGTTCACCGGAGCGGTGAGCCGCAAGATCGGGATGTTCGAGCTTGCCGGCGGCGGGACGCTTTTTCTGGATGAGATCGGAGACATGCCCCTCTCGCTTCAGGTGAAGATTCTACGGGTTCTCCAGGAGCGGAAGATCATCCGGCTCGGAGGAACCACGGAGCTGCCGATCAACGCCCGGATCATCGCCGCGACCAACAAGGATCTTGAAGAGCGGGTTCGAAACGGAAGCTTCAGGGAAGACCTGTTTTACCGCCTCAACGTCGTGCGGATCCACATTCCGCCGCTTCGGCAGCGAAGGGAGGATATCCCGCTGCTGGCCGCCGGCATCCTCAAACGGCTCAATCGCGAAATGGGGCACACCGTCACCGGCATTTCAGCCGATGCGTTGAATCGAATCACTGAGCATGACTTTTACGGAAATGTCCGGGAGCTTGAAAACATCCTGGAACGGGCGATGATCTTCGCCACCGAGGCGGAGATCCAGGAAAGCGATCTGGATCTGCGCCATTCGGTGAGTCTGCACAGTCAGGCGCAGCAGCCTCAGGAACTTCCTCAAAGCGAGGCGAAATCCCTTAAGGAGGCGGAGATCGAAGCGATCGTCCACGCCCTTCACCGTTGGGAGGGAAATCGAACCCGGGCCGCCGAAGAGCTTGGCATCAGCCGTCGGACATTGATCAATAAAATAGCCGAATATAATCTTTCACTGTAGGAGAATGATATGAAATCACTACCCCGTTGGGATCTTACTCCCATCTATCCCGGGCCGCAGAGTGCCGAGTTTCTTGCCGACATCGAGCTGGTCCGAACCAAAAGCGCCGAATTGGAAGCCCGCCTCGCCGATGAGAAGAGCGACCTTCAGATCAACATAGAAGCGTTTGAGCTGATCTTGGACCATATGGGGAACTTGGGATCGTATGCCCATGCGCTGGTGAGCACCGACACGACGAACGCCGTATATCTCAAGGCATTCAACCAGGTCGAGGATCTTGTTCTGGTTCTCAAGCCCCTTTCCGTCCGGTTCATGCGACATCTGGCGAAGCGGGAGGATGAAATCAAAGATCGGGGAGCGGATGATCCGTATGCGTATGTGCTTCAAGGTCTCCTGATCGAACAGAAGCATCTGATGAGCGATGAATTGGAGGAGTTCGCCGCCGACTTGGCCAGAAGCAGCTGGGACGCCTTTTCCCGATTGCAGCAGAGTCTCGGATCTTCGATCTCGGCGGAGTGGGAAGACGGACGGATGAAGACGGTCGTCGAGTTGCGCAACATGGCCACCGACGGTGACCGGGCGATCCGAAAGAGGGCGTTTGAAAAGGAGCTGGAGCTGCTGGAAATCCACGAAGAAGCGTTCGCCGCGGCCTTGAACGGAGTCAAAGGAGCGACCATTTCCCTCAACGCCCGCAGAGGATGGGGATCCCCGCTGGAGCGTTCGATCTTTCAATCGCGAATCGACTCGGAGATCCTTTCCGCCCTGATCGCCACGCTTGAAGAAGCGGTACCTCTTTTCCGGTCGTACTTGAAGAAAAAGGCGGAGCTCCTCGGGCTTGAAAACCTCGCCTTTTACGATCTCTTCGCCCCGGTGGGCAAGAGCGCGAAGCGCTACTCCTACGAGGACGCCCAAGCCTTCATCGTCGAGCACTTCTCGCGGTTCAGCGAAGCGATGGGGAAGTTCGCTCAAAACGCTTTTGAAAAGAACTGGATCGACCCCGAACCACGGAAAGGCAAAGTCGGCGGTGCGTACGACACCTCCTTCCCGGTGGCGAAGGAATCGAGGATCCTTTCAAACTTCGATTACACCTACAGTGGCGTATCGACCATCGCCCATGAGCTGGGACATGCCTACCACGACTCGAAGGTGATGCAGCGCGGCGGACTGCTTGCAAACTATCCGATGCCGCTTGCCGAGACCGCGTCGATCTTCTGTGAAGGCCTGATCTTCCGGGGCGCGTTGGAGGAGGCGGATGAAGAGGAGCGGATCGCCCTCATCGAAGCGTTCCTTCAGGACTCGACGCAGGTATGTCTGGACATCCTTTCCCGCTTCTACTTCGAGGAGGAGGTGTTCAAGCGCCGGAAGGAGGGGGACATCACCGCAAGCGAGTTGAACGAGATGATGCTTGATGCCCAGAAGCGCACCTATGGTCCGGCACTTGACGTCTATCATCCGTACATGTGGGCGGTCAAGAGCCACTACTATCGCCCGGAGTTCTCCCACTACAACTATCCGTACGCATTCGGCCAGCTCTTCGGTCTGGGACTCAGCAAACGAAGCGAGGACGATCCCTCCGCGTTTGTCGAGCAGTATGATGCCCTGCTCTCGGTCAGCGGGATGAAGAGCGTCCGGGATGTCGGCCTAGAAGCGGGAATCGATCTTGGCGATCGCTCCTTCTGGCAGGAAGGGATCGAGGTGATCGCCCGCTACGTGGAGGAGTTCAAGAGTGCGAGTCCGCATTGAGAAAGTGATCCAAGGCGGTGAAGGGCTCGCCGTGCCGGAGGATGGGCGGCGAATCTTCGTTCCAGCCGTTCTACCCGGCGAACTGGTTGAAGTCGCTCTTGTTGAATCCAAGAGCGGGTTCAGCCGCGCCGAGCTCCTCGAGATCCTGGAACCGAGTCCCGCCCGGATCGGGGAGAGGTGTCCATACTGGGGAGTGTGCGGCGGGTGCGATTTCCAATATGCAATCCACGCCGAGCAGATTCGGATCAAAGAAGGGATCATCCGGGAGAACTTCACCCGAATCGGGAAGATTGATGAGATCAACCTGCTTCCCACCGAGGTGGGAAAGCCCTGGGAGTACCGCTGTCGCTCGCGCTTCCATGTCGACCTGAGAAGCAGGAAGGCCGGATTCCTCGGAAGGAACAGCAACGAGCTGGTTCCGATCGATTCCTGTCCAGTATTGACGCCGAAATTGGATTCCCTTCTGAAGGAGCCGGATCTCCTGATCGAAAGTGCCTACCGGCTGCAGCAGCGGAATCACTTGGTGGAGGTCGGTGCGCTCGCTTCCGGGGAGCAGATTAGTCTTCTGGGCCGGGAGATCGCTCTTCCCGTCTTGGACAGGACGCTGTACGCCTCCAGCGAGGTGTTCTTCCAATCCAACGAAGTTCTTCTGGAACCGCTTGTAAGCTATGTTCAAGCACACGTGGTCGGCGATACGGTCATCGATCTCTACAGCGGGGTGGGAACGTTCAGCGCGTTCGTCGAAGCGAAGCGGGTCATCGCCGTCGAGCGAAGCAAGCGCTGTCTGGCGTTCGCAAAGAAGAACGCTCCGCACTCCGACTTCTACACCGGGAACGTGGCAAACCTCGCTTCCGTCCAGAAGGGCAGGATCGACACGGTCATCGTCGACCCGCCCCGGGTCGGCTTCGACAGGAACCTTCATGAGAAGATTGCCGGCTGGGGAACCCGGAGAATCATCTACGTCTCCTGCAACTCGGTGACCCTTGCCCGGGATGTGGGGACGCTGGTCGACCTCGGGTTCACTCTGGACAGCGTCAAGCAGTTCGATTTCTATCCTCAAACGTTCCACCACGAAGCGGTGGCGATCCTGTCCAAAGGTGATGCCGACTAAGCGACAACTCGAAAAGGACGGCTGAAATACGGGTATCTAAACGCAAAACTCTTTGAAAATAAAAGTTTTGCGTTTAGGATGTCACCGAGAGGTGGTGTCATGCTGATTCAAAGAAAAAGACTATTGGATGCACTTGTCCGATATAGGGACAAGGATTTGGTTAAAATCATCACAGGAGTCAGACGTTCCGGCAAATCCGTCCTTTTGAACGAATTGTTTTACCACTATCTCATCGACGATGGAGTACAAGCCGACCATATCCTGAAAATAGCCTTCGATATGAAGAAATGGGAACATTTGCGTGATTCCGGTCATCTCTATTCATATCTTCTCAGTCAATTTGCAGATGACGACAAATACTATCTGTTTTTGGATGAGATTCAAATGGTCGACGGTTTTGAGGAAGTTCTGAATGAAATTCGCAGCGAATACAATACCGATATATATGTTACCGGTTCGAATTCCAAGCTCCTGTCCAGCGACATCAATACGATTTTTCGGGGAAGAGGTATGGAAATAAAGTGTTTCCCCCTTTCCTTTCAGGAATTTCATTCGTTTCGCGGTGGCGATACACGAGAATCCCTCGATGAATATATGTTCTTTGGATCCCTTCCATATACGGTCACAGAGCCGGATACAACAAACAAACGGGATTATTTGGACATGGTAGCCAACACCGTAATCACTCGGGACATGATTGATCGCTATGGTATCCGTAATGAGAGTCTCTTCCGTGGCGTGATCCGGTTGCTGTGTTCCTCGATCGGTTCTGCGGTATCGGCAAACAACATAGCGAATATTTTGAAAAGCAACGGGTATAAGACGGTCGATAACGAAACCGTTGATCGATACCTTCAACATGTCACGGATGCATTTCTTTTCTATAAAGCGGATCGTTATGATATCAAGGGAAAGGTATATCTCAAGACCCGGCAAAAGTACTATGTGTGCGATATGGGTCTCCGCAATGCACTGATTCTGTACCGTCAGCTTGAACTATCCCGCGCCATTGAAAATATCATCTATGTGGAGCTGTTGAGACGCGGATATGCAGTTGATATCGGCAAAAACAGGGACAAGGAAATCGATTTCATTGCCAGGGATATGGAGGGGCGAAGAAATTACATCCAAGTCAGTTTCAGCATAGAGAATCCAAGCGTGAAGGAGCGGGAATTATCATCCTTTCACGGATTGGATGACGGATACAAGAAAATCCTCATCACGATGGACAGGACACCGTTTTCAAACTTGGAACATGGGTATCGCCTGCTGACGGTTTTAGATTTCTTGCTGTCCGATGATTCCATCGAGCGGGCGTGATGATGGATGCCGGCCTTGTGGATAATGTGTTCCGGATGTAGTTCGCTGAACATGGAATGTTCAAAGGTGATTGGATCATGACGTATAGAACATCAGCGAGGTGATATGGAGTGAATAAGGATCCTTTTAAAGAGTATATCAAAGAGTCCGAGCCGGATAAGAGGAATAAAGGATATGCATGGCATACAGCCATTGGCCTACAGGCGGTCGACGGGCTGAAGACTTCGGAATACTTAACGCATACCGCCCTCCGAAATATCGAGGGCGAGATATCTTTTGAAGAAGCGAACGCGTTCTTACAGGCCTATCATGAAGAGAATCCCTCCCGTAATGCGGAAGATCGCACAGAGGAGGCCGATAAGGTTGCTGCCAGAATCGCGGAGCTTCTGTCCGAGCGTGCCTTCAGCTTTACACCGAATGAGTATCTATCCATCCATAGGAAGCTGTTTACCGGTATCTATTCCCATGCGGGACGTATCCGGGACCATGCCATCACGAAAAAGGAATGGGTGCTTGATGGCGCGACGGTGCTGTACGGCAGTGCCACGGAGCTTGGGGCTACGCTGGACTATGAGATTTCCGAAGAGAGAACGTTCTCCTATAAGAATCTTTCGATGGATGAGATCATCCATCATCTCGCTGTATGTATTTCAAGGTTATGGCAGATACATGTGTTTGGTGAAGGCAACACCCGAACAACGGCGGTATTTTTCATCAAATACCTGCGTACCTTGGGATTTGATATGACAAACGATGTTTTTGCTGAAAACGCATGGTTCTTCCGCAATTCCCTTGTCCGAGCGAATTACAATGATCTGAAAAACGGTATCCATGAAACGACGGAATTTCTGGAGTTGTTCTTAAGAAATCTTCTGTTGGATGAGAACCATCCGCTCCATAATCGGACATTGCATATCAGCGGTACATGGAAAGAAACGGAAAAACCGGACATTGAAGGATTAAAAGCGGACATTGAGCCAGTATTCCAACCGAAAACGGTAAACCATATTCTGACGCTCCGTGAGGCATTTCCCGGTCGGGCAATCTTTGGCCGCTCGGATGTGATGAGAGCAATCAAGATCAAACCGTCCAGAGCATCGGAGCTTTTGAAAGAGCTGGTGGAACACGAAGTCATCGAACCGGTGTCCGGTCATGGCAAAGGCAAATACAGATTCAGGTAGCAAGGTTGAGGCGATATAAGCCGGAGTCGAATGGGGCTGGACAAAAGGAAAACTCCTTGAATAGAAGCGTTTTGCGTTCAGAGGGTTGTCGGATTGTTGTACCCTGACGGACTCTTTTGTAATGCGGGCAACGGATTCAGCTTCGTCAATATCCTTTCCAATATTGGGATTGGTTGTTCTTACATGCTTTTCTACTCTTTTATGGACTCCTTCATATGTGTATCTTGGTTTCGGGGTCTATACTATTGATC